>Ga0209463_1000116_pt1 | contig 72931 bp, 72 predicted proteins | sample AgamicMgSfrz_FD_187169 | JGI IMG/M metagenome (GOLD analysis project Ga0209463, IMG submission 187169) | Agave microbial communities from Guanajuato, Mexico - Mg.Sf.rz (SPAdes) (version 2) | ecosystem: Host-associated > Plants > Phyllosphere > Phylloplane/Leaf | place: Guanajuato, Mexico... | reverse complement strand
GTGTACTATTATTTTATCAGAAGTGGTCCTTATTTTTATTCAAAAAATAATCAAAGCCGGTGAAATTTTACTCTTGGTAAAATTTCACCGGCTTTTTCATTTCAGAGGAGGGTTTTGTCCCAGCCTCTTCTTTAGACTTGAGGATTTTAAAGTAAAGTATGGTATATTATTTATATAAAAATCAAACTAAAAAACCAAGGAGCTAGAACTCCTTGGGCAACTACTTACGAGTGGTATGCTAAATAGTTATTTAGAGAACCTACCCTTATGCTTCCGACGGCGCGGGGTAGGTTTTGTTTATTCTTCTTTTTGCTTTCAAAGCAATTTACATAGCCAGCAGCGAGAGTAGTTAAAAAGATTTTGGCTACATCTTTAGTAAGTCTAATACGATAATAATTAATCTAGATTTTCCCCATTAGTTGCAATAACCTTTTTATACCAATCAAAAGATTTCTTTTTATATCGGTTCATATCTTTTAAATCTTTATCATCACGATTGACATAAATAAATCCATATCGTTTTCCCATCTCTCCTTTTGAACTTAAGATATCTATTGGAGCCCAAGATAAATACCCTCGACAATCTACCCCTTCGTCAATAGCTATTCCAATTTGTTCGATATGATCTCTCATATAATTTATTCTCTCATCATCGATGACTGTACCATTTTCAAATATATCTCTCATCCCTAAACCATTTTCCACTACCATAACAGGTAATCGATATTTTTCATATATTTCTCGCAAAGAAATTCTAATCCCCAGTGGGTCAACAGTCCATCCCCATTCAGAGGATGTTAAGTATGGATTTTGAGCAATTTTAAGACTTCCACTAGTATCTATAGTAGTTTCACCTGATTTTGTAATAGTAGACATGTAGTAACTGAATGCCAACCAGTCCACTGTATTATTTTTAAATAGCTCTAAATCACCTTCTTCCATAACTGGTAATGTATTATTTTTTTTCATAATAGACCACATATATTTAGAATATTCACCATACGTAAACATCTCAAAGAACATATTTGTTTTAGCCATGTATTCCATAGTAGCCAACTGATCTACTGGATTACAGGTTGCAGAATAACTAGGAAGATAAATCACCATCCCTAAAACTATAGCATCTTTTATTGTATGGACCTTTTTGACAACTTCACAATGTGCTACAAAACTATTATGAACCAGCTGATTGCTGAATTTTTCCCAAGAAACTCCATCTGGACATATTGATCCATATGCTGTTTTATGTTCCTTCAATGCAATAGCATTTTGTTCATTGAAGGATATCCACTTCTTAACTCGATCGCCATAACGTTCTATCATCTTATATGCATAAGTAACAAACTTATCAACAACCACACGGGAATAAAATCCATTGTATTGTTCCATCAAGCACATTGGCATTTCAAAGTGGTATAAGGAACACATAGGTTCTATTCCATGAGCAATCATAGAATTAATGAAATCATCGTAAAAGTCTAACCCTTCTTCACTAAAGTTTTCTCCATCTGGCATCACGCGTGACCAATCAATGGAAAATCGATAACTAGTAAATCCCATCTCCTTAAATAAAGCAAAATCTTCTTCATATCGATGAAAACTATCTATCCCATCCTTAAAATCAGAATGACCTGGTTTAACTAACAAATCACATACAGCAGGAGATTTACCACATGCTTCATATGCTCCTTCTGATTGATGTGCAGTAACTGCTCCACCCCATAAAAAACTCTTTGGAAATGTCATATCATTACTCCTTCTTTTATACTTTTTATAGATAATAGAAACTTATAATCTATTGATTTAGAATACGATTTAAATGAACAGCTAGAAATGCTAACTCTTCTTTCGTTATCTCCCTTCCATACTTATTAAGAAGATATTCTTTTATTTTCTCTGCTATCTCCATGGCATAACCACTTTTCATTTGATCATACAGGATGGATTCTTCATTATTTAACATATTATTTGTAAAATAGCGCTCTACTAGAAACTTAATATGGGTAATAAACCGCATATAATGAATACTTTCCTTATCAAAAACCTTATTCATAGAATAGACTACAATATGAACAATTTCTCCTATTACTTTAGAATACTTTTGTGCATCATAACTATCATTGGATGCTGTTGCATTAGCCAGATGAAAAGCAATATTAGCTGCTTCCTCTTCTGGTAACAGAATACCAAGTCTTTTTTGTATTTTAGACAACCCTATTAATCCTACATTGAATTCTTTAGGATAGTAATTTTTAATTTCCCAAAAAACTCTATTAGTAATGACAATATTATCCTTCAGTCGTTCAATCGCAAAATTCAAATGATCTGCCAAAACGAAGTAGAGATTCTTGCTTAATTCAACATGTAAATATCCCTTTGCTTCTGTAATTATTTCTTGCGTGATTTGTAAGATTTCTACAGGTATAGACTGCAGTAATTCTAATGCTTGATTTGTTTTAGACTCCATACTTATTGGAACAAACATTTGATTCGTTTCATTATCTTCCATAAGTGCACCTGGTTTTTGACCATATCCTATCCCCTTGCCTAAAAGAATATATTCAAAATTATTTTCATCTTTAACAAGGACAACGCTTGAATTTAGCACCTTTGTTATTCTTTTCATAATTTATTGTCTCCTCCACAATTATAAGTTTTTACATAAAAATAATTTATATCTTGTAGAATCGATTTACTATTTCTAGATTGATAAGCTATTTTTCTATAATAAGAGAAATATTATTTTCTAACGGTAGAAATGATAACGCCATCATTACCAGTAGTATTTAAGTGCTCAATATGATAATAGTTAGTATTGGTTACAATAACCGGCACTGTCACATCCAAATTGGAAGATTTAATTAATTCAATATCAAATGTTACTAATAGATCTCCTCTTTTTACTTTATCACCAACACTAACAAACACCTCAAATCCTTTACCGTTTAGCTGCACAGTATCAATACCAATATGGAAAAGTAATTCTGTTCCATTAGTAGTCTTCATTCCAACTGCGTGTTTCGTTTCAAATACCATTTGAATAGTACCGTCTGTGGGTGCGCGTAATTCACCTTTTGTTGGAATAATAGCAAATCCATCACCTAAGGTTTTATTCGAAAACAGTTCATCCGAAACTTTATCTAATTCTAATACCTCACCTTGTATAGGAGCATACACTTCATTCACTTCATCCAGATATTCTAAACTTTCATGATTCTTATCTGTTGACTCCTCTATCACTTCATCATCTTTCCATGTAAAGACCATGACCAAAAATGATGTTGTTAAAGCAATAATAAATCCAATAACTGCATACCAGAAGTTCATTGGTGAATCATCAGTCATAAAAACCATCATACTTGCTAAGCCAGGAGTCACTAAAGCAAAAATTTTAAGAGATACAAGGCCACAAAACATTCCTGCTACTGCGCCTCCAATAACCACACTTCTCATTACACGCTTATTTTGTAAAGTGATACCGTATAAAGCAGGTTCTGTTATCCCCATTAATGCTGTTGTTCCACTTGAAATAGCTGTTGCCTTTAATTGTTGATTCTTTGTTCTTAAAGCCACTCCAAAACAAGCTCCAGCTTCAGCTATATTATGTGCTAACACCGCACTGGCATATAATGTTTCATAACCGTATTTCGCCAACGTTGAAATCCCATATGGTAATAATGCTTTATGCATTCCAGTTCCAACCATGAAAGGTAAAATCGCAGCCAATAATCCCACTGCTATAAAGCCTAAATGGGCATAAATGAATAAAATGCCTGATGTCAAAACATTCCCTATGTTGTATCCTAATGGCCCAAGAACCAATAGTACTACCGGTACAGTAATTGCTAAAGACATCATTGGAACGAAAAAGACTCGAATCGATTTAGGAGTAATTCTATTAAAGACTCTCTCGATTATTGATAAAAAAGCAACTCCTAAAATAGCTGGAAATACTTGAGAACTATAGGAAACTTGCTGAATGGAAATTCCTAAAAAGCTCGCACCATTTGAAATCATTTCAGTCATCTGTGGGTATAGTAGGACTCCTATGGCTCCAACAGCAACAATTTTATTACTCTTACATATATTTGCTGTAGTATATGCAACCATCAAAGGCAAAAAGTAAAAAGTTGTTTCACTGATAGCAAACATAACCATATATGTGCTCGAATCTGGTGACAAAATATTAAAGGTTGTCAATAATATTAACATTGCTTTCAAAATCCCTGCTCCTGCCATGACAGGTACAAGGGGTTGGAAAATACCTGATAATACACCAACAACTTTTGTTGATATTTTCTCTTTTTCTCCAGAATTCACAGTAGCTTTGGAGCCGCTGAAATCTCCCATTTTCATGATCTCATCATATACTTCAATGACATCATTTCCAATAATTACTTGGCATTGCTGTTTAACAATGACCCCTATCACTCCAGGTACTTTTTTTAATTCCTCCACATTTATTTTGCTATTATCAGCTAGCATAAATCTTAGTCTTGTCGCACAATGTTCTAATGAAGAGATATTCTCTTTGCCCCCAACAAGTTCAACTATTCGGGAAGCGCTTTCTTTGTAATCCATATTTTTTCTCCTTTTTATTTTTATTTTTCACTGCGCCAATCCAAACAAAAAAAGGCAGAATCTAGAATAAAACAATAAAATATCATTGTTTTATTTCAATAGATCCTGCCTGCATTACCAGTAACATGTCTTGTATTAAATTTTACAGCTTCATGTTAGCACCGATAATTTTAAATGTCAATAGACTTAATTTCTTTCCTATTTTTATCCACCGACACCAGTTGGCAAAGATTCTATTATCTTTCCTTTATTCCTTAACTGAGTTCTTTATTTCTATTTCTACCAACTGTAATAATATCCCCTTTGTCGTACCGATATCTAGTTTTTGATAGTTCGAATGGCAATCCACTTTCTAAATAAGCCACTTGCTCAACTTCTAATATAGGATCAGAAATAGTACAATTCAAAAACTTTTGATCATAATCAGTTGGTTTATCAGCACGTATCCTTCGCTCTGCAATACCTATTTCTAATTCCAATTCATTTTCTATATAATGATAAATAGATGCTCTTAATATTTTATCGTTAATACCTGGAATCAAGTGAACAGGCATTATCGTATATTCTAAAAGAAGCGGTTCCGCGTCAAAAGTTCTCAACCTGCTAATTTGATAGACAGGATCAAATTCCCCTAATTTTAGTTTTTCTTGCTCATAAGTAGAAGCAAATCTAATTTCAAAGTGCAATACTTTCGTTTCCAAATTCCCTTTATCTTTTAATTGCTTAGATATTCCAGTATAGGATTCAAGCTTTCTGTCAAACAAAGGTATGTGTGACACAACATAGGTACCATATCCCCGTCGACTCTTAACCAATCCCTCATTTTTTAAAACATCTATAGCTTTCTGAACAGTTATTCTACTTGTATCATACTTCTCAGTCAATTCTTCTTGTGAGGGTAAAAGTTGCTCTGGTTTGTACAGCCCAGCTAAAATATTTTCCTTAATTTCAGTTGCTATTTCATGATATTTTGCCATAATTACTCCTTTTAAAAACTATGTAACCTAATATGACACTTTGCACATGGTTAATATACAAATGATTCCTCCTAAATAGTAATGGTTAATTTAAGCATATTGTAACCTAAGTTAAATCAAATATAAAGATTATTAATTGAAAATATCAATTCTATTTATTTGCGTTGACATATATAATTAAATGACATATCATTTAATTAAATTTTATATTTCATGAAGATGAGACGATTAATGAAACGTAATCCTTTTTCGGGAAAATTCGTTTCAATCCGCATATGGAATGAGTATGTTCAGGCTTATCCTATCTTTTATGGAGGTAAACAAGTTATGAAGAATAATATAAATTCAATAAATAATCCAGGAAAGAAACGCTCTTTTATTCATTTCTGGATTCCACTAACTATCCTAACAATCATTACGATATTTGCACAATTAATTCAGGAAAACAGATCACTAGGCTGGATATTAGTAGTGGTCCTTATCGTAGTGACAATTGCTTTGAGAAAAACGCTTTTACATATGAAAATTTTCACCAGAATCGCCTGTTGGATATTAATAACTACGCTTTTATTCTTGACGATTATAGGAACAGGACCTATTATGCAAAACAAGCCAGTATTTGCTGATCTAGGAGAAGTCGTTTCAACCGAAAACATTGAGACGCAAGATGGTTTAGTTTCCGGACTTTATAACGAAGACAAATCTGTTCGAGTGTTTGCCGGAATTCCTTACGCCGCCCCGCCAGTTGGTGACCTAAGATGGAAAGCACCACAGCCAGTTCAGCCATGGGATGGTGTACTTCACTTGGATCATTTCTCCAATTCAGCCATGCAAAGTAGAACACCCAACTTTGTGAAAAGCTATATCAGCTTACGACTTGGCACAAGTGAATTTATTGATAATTTTGGAATTGAAAATGATGAAAAAACGAGTGAGGACAGTTTGTATTTGAATGTTTGGTCTAGTGCTAAATCAGACCATGATAAGCAACCTGTCATGGTATTTATCCATGGAGGATCATATAAAAATGGATCAGGATCTATGGATTTGTACAATGGAGAAAATATGGCAAAAAAAGGAGTAGTGTTCGTAACAATCAATTATCGACTCGGTATATTCGGTTTCATGGCTAATCCAGCGTTAACACAGGAATCTGATTACAATGCATCTGGTAATTATGGAATTCTTGATCAAATTGCTGCATTGAAGTGGGTTAAGAATAATATTGAGGCATTCGGCGGCGACCCAGATAATGTAACAATTGCAGGTGAATCTGCAGGGAGTGGATCGGTTAATATTCTTTCTGCATCTCCCCTTGCGAACGGATTATTTGATAAAGCAATTGGTGAAAGTGGAGCTGCATTTGACACTGAGGAGGGAACCACTCAAACACTAGCCCAAGCTGAACAGCAAGGGATTACATTTCAAGACTCTCTTAACAAGGATTCGATTGAAGAAATGCGACAAATACCTGCTGAGGAGTTGCTTGCAGCTTCCTCAGGAGAGACAATCGCGCCAGTTGTAGATGGTTATGTATTGCCAGATACCGTATATAATATCTTTGAATCCGGTCAACAAAATGATGTCCCTACCTTGATCGGTAGCAATGCTGATGAAGGATCGCTCTTGACATTGCCATGGCCGCTATATTCTATCGTTAGTGCAGATGAATTCCAAGAATCCATGCGAGATATTTTCGGAGACAAAACGGATGAATTGCTATCATTATATCCTGCTAATAATGACAGCGAAGCGAAACAATCCCAATTGGACTTTGGGAGAGATAAGCTCTTTACTTGGCAAATGTACACTTGGGCACGACTCCAAGATCAAACAGGGAAATCAAAGGTTTACTACTACTACTTTGATAAGGTGCAACCCGGACCATCTCGATTTGCTGAATTGGGAGCCTATCACGCTGGAGAAATCGTTTATGCCTACAATAATTTGGATAAAGTGGACTTACCTTACACCTCTGTAGACATTGAATTAGCTGATCGGATGTCTTCCTATTGGGTGAATTTTGCAAAAAATGGAGATCCTAACAGCGATGTATTACCTACATGGGAATCTTTTGTTACTACACCGAAACGGGTTATGATACTTGGGGAAGATACTGGTATGACCGAAATGCCACGTCAAAAAAATATGCATTTCTTTGATAAATATGAGCAAGATTTAAGAACCAGCTCCAAAAAATAAGTATGCTTTTGCCTAACCAGCCGAGCTTAAATATTTAGAAGAGGAACCAAAATAAAATAATTTTAACTCCTGGTGCATAATAAAATATATATTTATATTAATAATTTATTTCCAAAACCTAATAGGGATATATGGGCAACATTCAAAAGCTTTGTTAAATATTAAGACCTTTAACTTAACTGTGCGATTTTTTTTATGCAAAAAAATAAGACATTTCTGCCCTATTCTTGGTCTTCCTCATATGGTTTGTGTTTAATTGTTATTTCTTTTGTCTCAAAATCAATACTAGGTTGCATGTTATAAGTACTGCCAATGAAATCAACTGATTTGTCAGCAATTTTTATAACACCTATAGAATCATGCTCTGAATCAGTAACAGTATATTTGGAACTGTCATTTATACCTTGAAATGCGTCATAAGATTCATGAATCGTTAATTTCCAACCATGTGAAATGTTTAGTGTTTGTGTTTTCATACACCCTCCAAATATTGTAATTTATATCCTTATATTGTAAGGGATGTACATTGGTTTGGCAATGACTTTCCTTCTTTCCGATGGCTACGATTTTCTTTTAATTTGAAACGGGACAAGGTACCTGCCCCCTTGTCCGGAAACAGCAAAATAAAATTGGTTATCCGAAATGATGGTGCTATAATAATGAATATAATTCGAAAAATGACGGTTCGAACCGTTTGATTTAGGGGTGTAGAAATCCATGCTAATAGAGGTGCAAGCCAAGTTGCCTGGTGAGAATAATAGAGATTATTCATACAGAGTAATAAAAGAAGCGATTATGTCGTTGCGATTAAAACCGGGTCAATCTTTAAGTGAAGCAGAGATTGCTGAGGCACTTCAAATTTCTCGTACTCCAATACGAGAGGTAATGGCAAAGTTACGAGAAGAACACTTAGTAGAAGTAATTCCACAAGTAGGAACGTACATATCAAAAATTAAACCAACCTTGATTGAAGAAGCAATATTTGTACGAATTATCTTGGAAAAAGAAATTTTAAAACAATCCTGTATATCTTTTCCGAAAAACGTATTGGTAGAGTTGAAAAGTAATATCGCACATCAAGAATTATTGTTAGATCAAAAAGGAATGGAGCAGGAATTCCACAAATTAGATAAACAGTTTCATTTTCTGATCTTTCAGGGAAACAACAAGGAAAATGTCTGGGATTCCATTATCCGATTAAGTACCCATTACAATCGAATGAGACTTTTAGCCGAGATGAATCTTAGTTTCAGTGATGCAATCCTTCAACACAAAGCGATTGTGCAAATGATTGAAAATAAAGATGTAGATCAGGTAGAAACTATTGTAAGAGAACATATTATTGAGCCAACAAAGCTTTGGGAAGATTTATATCAGCCTAATAGTCCATATGTTGAATATTTTGATCTTACAAAAAAAATGCCAGTATTCTAGGGTAGAAACCTAGCTACTGGCATTTTTTTGTTGTCATTAATGGTTGTTACATTTTTTGAAAGCGATTAATAAAATGACATTTCAGTAAAATTAATGGTTGTAAACGTTTCATTAGCATGCTAGTATACTAGTATGAAAAGGTAATGCAAATAGAAAAAAAGGGAGGCAACTGGAATGGAAATGTCATTTCGTTGGTATGGAGAAGATGATCCAGTACAAATTGAGTACATTGCTCAAATTCCTGGGATGAAAGGAATTGTAACCGCTATATATGATGTACCTGTTGGAGAAGTTTGGCCAATGGATAAAATCGTAGCTTTAAAGAAAAGAGTCGAAAGTGTCGGCTTGAAGATTTCTGTCATTGAAAGTGTACCTGTGCATGAAGATATTAAATTAGGATTACCAACAAGAGATCGTTATATTGAAAACTACAAACAAACAATCCGTAATTTAGGAGAAGCTGGAATACCGGTCATTTGTTATAATTTCATGCCTGTATTTGATTGGACTAGATCCGATTTAGCGTATGAGCTTCCAGATGGTTCAACAACGTTAATTTATGATGAAGCAACGGTTCAAAAGATGAATCCGATGCTTGGAGAATTATCACTACCTGGATGGGATACTTCTTATGGTGAAGGCGGTTTAAAAGGCTTATTACAACAATATGAAGGTATTGATGAAGAAAAGCTTTGGGAGCATTTAGAGTACTTCATTGGAGAGATTCTTCCAGTAGCAGTGGAAAGTGATGTAAAAATGGCGATTCACCCGGATGATCCACCTTGGTCCATTTTTGGATTACCACGAATTATTACCAATAAACAGAATTTAGAAAGATTCTTAGATTTATATGACTCACCAAACCATGGACTTACTCTTTGCTCAGGGTCATTAGGATGCGATCCGAACAACGACTTTGTTGATATGGTCAAATACTTCGGAGGGATAAAAAACCGCGTTCACTTTGCCCACTTACGAAACGTAAAAATTACCGGGGAAAAATCTTTTTGGGAAACAGCCCATTTATCATCACATGGTTCATTAGATTTTTACGAAATTGTAAAGGCATTCATCGATTACGGTTTTGAAGGACCATTTCGTCCGGACCATGGCCGGATGATTTGGGGTGAAAAAGGAAGACCAGGATATGGACTGTACGATCGAGCTTTAGGAGCAGTTTATATAAATGGTTTAATTGAAGCAATCAAAAAATCAAAATAAGCTAACATCATTCCAATAGGTTATGGAAACATAACCTATTGGATACAAGATGTGGACACTTTATTGTTATAAAAGCGATTTTATGTTGAGATATTCTGAGAGAAAACTAGAATTACAAGATTATAGTTCATCACAACCAGAATATTTACTAAAGGAGAGAAAGTTATGCCATTAATTATTACTGCTATTGGTATTTTACTTTTAATATTTTTAATTATGAAGGTCAGGCTTCATACCTTTATCACATTGGTGGTTATTTCGTTCCTATTAGGTGTTGGACTTGGAATGCCAATCAATGAAATCATGGGATCTATCCAAAATGGATTAGGAAAAACAATGGCTAGTACAGCATTAATTTTTGGGCTTGGAGCTATTTTAGGAAAATTAATTGCCGACGCTGGTGGAGCCCAACGTATTGCAATGACATTAATTGATAAATTTGGTAAGAAGCATGTTCAATGGGCAGTCGTTCTTGCTTCCTTCATTCTTGGTATTGCGTTATTCTTCGAAGTAGGACTTGTCTTATTAATACCAATCGTTTATCAAATTGCCAAACAAACAAAAATTTCATTTGTTTGGTTAGGACTGCCGATGACAACGGCATTATCTGTAACACACGCTTTCTTACCACCGCATCCAGGACCAACTGTAATAGCTGCCCAATATGGGGCAAATATTGGAATGGTCTTGCTATACGGCTTCATCATTGCTATACCAACAATTCTTATTGCAGGACCACTATTTACAATGTTTGCAAAAAAAGTAGTTCCGTCAGCTTTTAATAAAGTGATGGAAGGTAGTATTGCAAAATTAGGTGATGCAAAAACGTATAAATTAGAAGATACACCAAAATTTGGTATAAGTGCATTCACTGCATTATTTCCAGTCCTATTAATGAGTATAGCTACAATTGTTACCCTAATTAGAGATGTAGTAGGTTTAGAGGATAACTTATTCTTTGCCATTGTGGAGACAATTGGCCATCCATCTATGGTTATGCTATTGTCCGTGTTGCTAGCTATCTATACAATGGGTATCGCACGAAAAATCCCAATTGATAGCATTATGACATCAGTGGAAAGTTCCGTTAAAGCGATAGGGATGCTACTATTAATCCTAGGAGTTAGTGGTTCCCTTAAAGAAGTATTAATGGATGGTGGCGTCGGAGATTATGTTGCTGAAATTTTCGAAGGAAGTACCATTTCCCCATTGGTCCTTGCCTGGCTAATTGCAGCAATTATTAGACTTGCACAAGGATCGGCAACCGTGTCCGCGTTAACAACAGCTGGATTAGTTATTCCAATGTTGGCTGGTAGTGATGTAAATTTAGCCCTATTAGTATTGGCAACAGGTTCTGGTAGTGTTATTGCTTCACACGTGAATGATACCGGTTTCTGGATTATCAAAGAGTCCTTCGGATTGACAATGAAGGAAACATTTGCAACATGGACAGTACTCGAAACGCTTATCTCTGTCTGTGGATTAGGATTTGTCTTATTGCTTAGTTTATTTGTATAAAGATGGGACAAGCCCCTGCTCTCAAAATTAAAAAGCCAGTGAAATTCTACGTTTTGTACAATTTCACTGGCTTTGATTTTAGAATGGCTAATAAGCTTTCGTTTCTTTGACTTAGAAAAAATAAATCGCTATACTAAACATCCCTGTGAAATAAGATTATTCGTGGCGTTACTGTGACCATATGACAAAAAATTGCAAAGAAACCACGGTGGTCCTAGTTCTGTTTATTTCATTAAATTAATCATGTATAATAAGAAAAAATAAATTAAAGTTGGTGATGTTAATGGAGCCTATAAGAATTGAACATGATGACATAAAAAAAGCAATTCAAGCTGGCCATTCATACATCCAAGTTAGGAAGAAAAAATTTTTATTGATGGAAGTAGAAGATGTTGGTAACGATGATTACTATGAAGTTACTGATCCAGAAGAAGAAAAGCAATTAAGAGCAGCTTTGAATCAAGATAACCCAATACTATCAGATGAAGAAATCAATAGAATGTTAAAGAGTTAAGCATGAAAATAGTTTGGAGAAGGTCAGCAATTACTTCATTAATAGAATTAGATCGTTGGAGAGGGAGTATTGAACTGCCACCAATTGCACCTTTTCGGGTCGTCACTGTGACCAAAAGTTTATTGTTTAATCCACTTTGTTTTATCTCGGTTTTTAACAATATGATAGACACTATCCAATGTTTTAGCATTTCGTACTGCAACTGCTAAAATATAAAAATCTTTAAAATCTAAATCATATCTATATATTAATCTCAGATTGGGTTTTGTTTTTGGTAAGGGTTTAACAACAGAAAAGAAAACCCGTTTATACCACTCAATCAATTCTCGTTCTAATTGAATTCCATGTTTAAACGGGTCTTTCATCACAAAACTAAGAGATTTTTCGTAACTTTCTAAGAATTCCATAAATTCATCTTGCGTCATATTTTCAGCAAGTTTCATAAAATCAACATCTAAATCAGGATGCGCAAATATATTATTTATCAAAAATTTATTCATTCTTAAATTTCCATCCAATTTCTTTTTTGTTTTTCATCATTCTCTCAAGTATTGCCTCTTTAGTTGTAACTGCTTTAATCCATTGTTCTTTTGGAAGTTCTGCTCTTTTTCCGTATAATTCCTCCAGTTCTTTATTTTCTTCCTCATCATTATCTATAATAATGTCTTTATCCGATAAAGCTACCAAAAGTTCCAAGTAACTTCTTAATCGATTGATATCAATATTTTTTTTTTCATCTAAGTTCTTAAGGTCTTGTATCAGCTGAGGCTTAATTTGTTTTAATAATTCCATTATTTATAACCTCCTTTTTTAATATTATACAACGTTATAACTCAAATAAACAAAATTTGCAAAAGAACTTCATGTTTTTTTCAATAAAAGGTTCGGTATTGCGATATGTTGTTCCAAAAGAAATAGGCACCTATTTCACGCACAATCCCTTTCAAAACTTCACGAAGAAATTCAAGAAATGTTTCCATGATTATCATCTCTTTTCCTAAACGGAAAGGAGCCGGGCAACCAACCACCCTAACTCTCTCTAACTCTCTATCAATCATCGACAAATTTCGGGACGTCCCTGTGACTCTACCTCAAAAGAAACCTAATTTAATCAAACGTTTGATTGAATTAGGTTTCTTCTACTAAATAAATACTTAATATGGAGGGAGATATTTAAATGTCCTTCGTAGAGAGACAGAATATCGATCTTTGTCTTTTTATGGTGCCTGTCACTATTTGTCTAATAAAATAGAGATACTCTTTTATCAAGTTAGATATTGTAGAGTAATTTGGCATTTAAAGTAGATTTTGTAAGAATATAGTCTCTGACTTTAATAGAGAACTAAATTTCAGGATATTTGCAACTTTTACAAGGCTAAACACAATGATAAGCTATTGAAGTAAATTTTAAGGAGGGGTAATAATGAAACGGAATAAAGGAATCATCATTATTTTTTTTCTATCAATAGGTTTATTTGGATTCTCGCTGGAAGCCTCAGCAGACTCAAAATTCGATAGTTTATTAATGAAAAAAGGATTCTCAAAAGACGAAATACTTTCAATGAATGAGGACACGAAAGTAAAACTTGCAACTTCAAAAGGAGAAAAGGCAGATTATACTATTACAAAAAAGGAATATTATAATAGCTTAAATGGGGAAAAATATGAAGTAACAAATGAAAATCGAGATCAAATAAATCTACTTATCGCAAAGGATATCGCTAAATACAATAAGGAAAATAACATACCTTTTAGCAATACGAAGACTTCTTTAGCTAGTATTAGTTCCTATGATAACGGAGATGATTATAACGATGAAAAATTATCCGTTTCTGCATTTGTAGATAAGTCTTCAAGTAATACAACGGAGTATTCATATCAGGCTTTTCTAAATTTTACTTGGTCTGACTATGCTGATCTACAGTGGACAGATAATGTTGCTATTGCCTGGGATGATCGATTCACTGGAGTTGCAAATTCTCTTGATGGGTTTTATTCGTACCTTCATGTATTTAATAATAATTTTGTAAGTGCTAAAATGGATACTTTGCAAAATCTTTATGGTATAAGTGGAAAGTTCTTATTACCAAATACATACTTTTTAACTGGTGGACTTAGTCAAAATATAAAAGTTCCCGTTAAATATAAAAATGAGACTGGAAAGTTCCAGGCTAAATATATTCATTCATTAATTCCTTTCACTGGATCGGTAAGTATTGGAAAAGCGTCTGTAAATGTACCTACTAGTTGGTTGTGTCAAGAATTTGTATTAGATTTTAATATTAAAATAGGTAGTTAATAAAAATTTTCTTATAAACTTTCATTAGGTTTTATTCTTACAGAAATTATAAATGAGCACTAATAAAAGTTATTAACAGGAAAGGAGGATTTATGCATTTCATTATAGCCAGCACCGTCTATTTCCTACTATGTGCTTCTGTCTTGCTTCTTAACAAGGAAAGAAATTTTATTCTTTTATTGAAGCTAACATTTATATACATTTTGACATTTGTTTCGTTTAAAACAGATTCTTTTACTATACCAATAGGAATAATATTGGGACTATTATTTCTATTCAAAGTAAAGAAAGATAAAAAAATAATGCTTCTCACAGTAATTTATGGAATTTTAACTAACACCGTGCTTCATTATTTTACTCCTCCCATTCCGTTAGGCTACATCACTGAATCTACTGAGATGTATGAAGTGGTGGAGAAATTTAATGAAATAGAGTATGTTAAGACATTCTTAGAAACAGAAGAAATGCAATTAAATCTTAAAAAATTTATAGATAGAGATTTAGATATTCCCTATTTCATGCTCATTTCTTATATCCTTATAGATAATGATGTTGCAGTTAATGGGAGAGAAGAACTTATGACAAGTCCTCATGAAAAACATCTATCAGGAACAAAAATAAAAGCGACGGAAAATACAGAAGTGATATATTTGAATTATAATGGGATTGATTACATTGGTCTCTTTGAATACTCGAAAGGGGAACCTTATTTAAAAATAGTAGTAAGAGGTAGTGTTAAGAAAAGATTGGTAAATTAAATGGTGCTATATTGTAATGTGAGGGGCGCTAATCCAAGAAGGATTAGCGCCTTTTAATTTAAAAGACCTATCCAGCAAACGAACGGGACAAAGAACCTGCCCCATTGTCCCGCATGGATTATTAACTTAATTATTTACAATATTATAAATAATCGTAGGTGTTACACCTAATTCTTGCTAGTACTTTAGAGCCAAACAAAAAAGTTAGTATTTTTTTAACTACTGGGGGCAATCATCACAGCCATCAAGTAAAAAGAAAATGACCAATAAGGTGTATGCCTTTGGTCATTTTCCTTTTATTGATGGCTATGGTATCTAACACCTGATTTTTTGATTCGACAAATTTAGGGTAGTCACTATGACCTTATTCTATTCTGCTGGAAAAAGTTCTGTTGATAAGTATCTTTCTCCTGTATCAGGAAGTAACACAACAATTGTTTTCCCTGCATTTTCTGGTCTTTTCGCTATTTGAGTTGCTGCAAAAGCAGCTGCTCCTGAAGAAATGCCTACGATTAGTCCTTCCGTTCTTGCCAATTGCTTTGCTGCATCAAAAGCATCCTCATTTGCTACAGTAAAAATTTCATCCACTACAGAACGATTGAAGTTATCTGGTACAAATCCAGGTCCAATTCCTTGAATTTTATGTGGAGCCTTTGTACCCCCTGATAAAACTGGTGAGCTAGCAGGTTCCACTGCAATAATTTGAACAGAATTCTTCTTCGATTTTAATACTTCTCCTACTCCACTAATGGTACCACCAGTTCCCACTCCACCTACAAAAATATCAACTTCTCCATTTGTATCCTTCCAAATTTCTTCCGCTGTTGTTTTTTTATGAATTTCTGGGTTGGCTGGGTTTTTAAATTGTTGAGGGATATAAGAGTTAGGAATTTCAGCAGCCAATTCTTCCGCCTTTTTGATCGCTCCAGGCATACCGTCTGCCGCTGGTGTTAGAACCAACTCTGCTCCTAAGGCAATAAGTAATTTTCTACGTTCGATACTAAAGCTTTCAGGAAGTGTAATGATAAGTTTGTATCCTAATGCTGCTGCGGCAAATGCTAATGCAACACCAGTATTACCACTTGTTGGCTCAATAAGAACCGAGTCTTTATTAATTAGCCCTTTTTCTTCTGCATCTTTAATCAATGCCAGACCAATTCTATCTTTTACACTTCCAGCTGGATTAAAATACTCTAATTTAGCGATAACTTGTGCTCCAACATTATTTGCTTCATTAAAGTTTACAAGTTCTAACAGAGGTGTATTACCAATGAGTTGTGTTAAATTAGTTGCGATAGTTGCCACTTTGTTTACCATTTCCATTCCTCCTATACTCTTAATCCCGATTTAACATATCGGATATACAAACTTTACTACTCTACACACAAAAGTACAAGTATGTTTTAAAATTTTTTGAATTTTTTAAATCAAATTTATCTTTTTGAAGGCAATCAGGGGGGGACGGTTCTGTTGCTTCCTTTGAAATACTCATCACTCCCTTTCCCCACCCTCTTACTGCAGAAGGAGAGACTTGATCTTTCTTCTCTAGTTCTTTGACTATAAACTAGGAGAAAGTAGTGCAAAACGTACAGAAGGATTAGAAGGTTATTATCTTTTTTTTATCCCAAAGCTTTCTAAGTTACTAAATTCAATAACATACTTTTAAAAAATTGATGATATAATTTAAGAAAAAGGAAATTGGAAAAATTTTAAATTTCCCCTATTGGAGAGAGAACAATGAAATTAAGTGACCGTTTTTTTAAGAATAGAGTAAAGCTTATCGCAATTGCTCAGTTAATATTGGTGATCCCACTGCTAATTATCGTAATTTTAACTTTTACATCAAACACTGTAAATTTGTTCTATACGGCCGTTATACAAATTTTGCTTGCACTATCTATGTTTTTAACGGGGATTGAGCAATATATGCTTAAAAACAAATGGCAAGCTATTACTTTTTTTGTCTTAACATTATTTATCATTTTTGTTGTTATCCAAACCTTTTATGTTGTAAGTAAATCGACTTAAAGAAAAACGCAAGGTTATATATACTACCCTTGCGTTTTTGTGAGCGAATATAATGTTAAAACGATGCGATTGCCTTTGTTATTTTGGTTTCTATTTTCGATTTTCTACATTAAAACTGGACTACTTAGCATAACTACCATACTTCTTCTTTCACAAATTACAACGGCATTCACACGCTAAACCTCCTGTGAAACAGGATTATTCGGGATGCCACTGTGACCAAAAAAGGGAGAGAAAGTTTACTCTCGTTCTTGAGAACCTCATTCATACAAAGAAAAAACCTAATACAATCAAACGTTTGATTAAATTAGGTTTGAACGAAAAATTACCAAAAAGAGCAATCTCGTTTTCCACTGAGAGATTGCTCTTTTTATCCTATCACTCTATTTCTGATGACATTGCTTCTAAAATGCTTTACTTTTAAGTATTTCATTTTCTTTTCCTAAAACAATAATTTCGTATCTTTGATCTTCTTTTAACAAGGAGGGTAACTTATTCGATACAATTATTTTGTTTGTCTGATTAATTAGTTCCGTACTCTTTTCTCTATTGCTAACAGAAAGTGATGTTTTTATATAGTAAGTAATTAGTTGAGAATCCTCATCTAATGATACATTCTCATAATGAATGGATGATATTTTTAGTTTATTTTCAATTTCGGAAGTTACAACTAGCCATCTAGCACCCTCATTGTATGATTCGATATAGCTATGATTTAGAGCATTGGGAAAAAGGAACCTAAATGACAGCAGAATTAGTAATAATAAGAGGATGATTTCTAGAATACGGCTTCTTTTTCGCTTATTTTCTTTTATCATTTTTCTATATATATTTTGTATTTTTTGTTGCTGAAAATTCATAACAAAGCTCCTTCCGACATTTTATATCCACCCATTTCTATCCAAGGGAAAAATCACCATTTTTCGATAAATTTATAGTATACTATATTTAAGGAGGTGATTCATTTGAAAAAAACACTATTCACTTTGTTTTGTATCCCTTTCTTACTATTATCCATAGATAGTATATCAGTATATGCTGATGATAATGTAAAAAGGGACTCTGAAGATTTAGACTTAGGTTCATTTAATAGTATAGAAGAATATACCGAAAATGAGAATAAGAATGAGGGTCTTAATCCAGAAAGCAACGAGATACTTTCTCCATCAAATGCTGTTCCAGTCGTACAAACACCTTCGCTAATCACAACTTATGGTGCAGGTGAATGGGACTATATAACTTCTGATGTTATAAATACTAAAGATTCAAAAATTGTAAGCTCAAGTGGCGGTAATTTTCGAATCGAAGTTATACAACCGTACATAGGGAGTGGCTTTAGCTGGTTGTATAAAGTATATGAAGATGATGGCAAATGGGGCGATGATTTAGTAGGTACTTGGAAATTATATAATAAAAGTACAACGCAGGTTATCGATATTAATGCTAGAAATTGGGTCGACGGTGATAATAAAAAAGCCGAATTTTATATTAGAAAAATGACAGTACCTACACATAGCGTTAATTTATATTTTTATGATTGATAAACATAAAAGAGGGAGTAAGGAATCCTCTACTCTCCCTTTTATAATTCTATTAAATGAAGATCTATAAGTACTTAATATACATCTATTGTCGCTCCAAGAGTAGAAGCTCTTATGATATCAACGTCCTTAAATCTAGCTAATTGCTGTGGAGTTCCAGTAACAACAGCTCCCAATACTTGTATATCAGATATATTAGGATTGGAATTTTCATTTAGACCAAGTAATACTTTTTTTATTGTTTTCTGGTGGTCACCTTCTTTGCTTAGGTATATTAAATTATCTAAAAAAAGTTGGCCAGCTTCGTTGAAACCAGGTGAATCAATTGAAAACCCTATAGCTGCATCCCCAGATAAAAATTTATTTGAATCTGTTTTTGGATTGTATCCTTGATCAGGATTAGTACTTACCCATAACCAATTTACATTATCAGATCCTAATATTCCTTCTAACTCCTTCAAAGAATATGATTTATCAAATGAAAGGGCTATTTCCATAAGTTTATTTTCATCAAATTTTTCAAGCAAATTCAATTCTTGAGGTAGATTTCCCCCTTCTATTTGTGGATAATAAAATTGAATTTCTCTTTCGCCATTGTATTTATTATAACTAACCTTTCTTTTTAAAGTTTCACTATACTGAGTATTTTTAGATGTATCATTACTTATATCTTTTTTGTTAGTTAACGTCACTTCTCGTTCAAGTGAATTCCAGATAATATTCCTGTCACCAAGTGTCTTTTCAATAGTGATATGAGTTCTTGCATTAAGAAAACCATATGAATTTACTGCACTTGTCCATCCGATATTTGCACCTTTAACTTGAGAATACATTATATCTAGATAATCATCTTCTACACGCTTTTTAAGTATATAAGAAGATCCTGCATATACAATACATAGGATGATAACTGAGCTTATAATTCCTATTAAAAAATTTCTAGCTATTTGTTTTCTTTTTGCCTTCTTAACAGCAAGTTCAAATGATTTGTTGGAAACAAAATTTATTTTATCCTCTTTATTGCTCACGTTCTAACCTCCTATTTACTCTTATAAAATCTTTTCTGGCCCGAGCTAAATAAGTTTTAACTGTATTCAAATTCATATCTAGCACTACAGCGATTTCATCATATTTTAATTCTAATATATATTTTAAAAATAATACCTCTCGATACTTGGGTTTTATTTTAGAAAGAGTTTTGTACACATTATCTTTGTTTTCATTATTTATTAAAATATTTTCTGGAGAATCTCTATAATCAGGTATAATTCTATTTTCCTCAAACCCTGTTAAGACAACATTTTTATTCTTTCTCAATTGATCATAAAAAATATTCAGAGCAACCCTAATTAGCCAGCTTCTTATATTAGAAGTCCGAATCGCGTCATAGTGCAAAAGAAATTTATAAGTTGTTTCTTGAACAATATCTTGTGCATCCATGTGCGTTATTTTTAATTTTCTTAGATAATTGTATACAACATTCATTTCATCATTTAGTTTATTCAAATCAAAATCAGGCACAATTTTTCTCCTTTCGTTTATAAGACGACTAAATAGGAAAAATGTATACAGTTTTTGCAAAAGCTTACTTAATTTAATTTAGAGTGACTATTAATCAGTTTGTCAAGAATCATTTGGAGTAGTAAGGAACATATCATTACATAGAACGTGAATACCAATAGACAAAAAGCATAAATTACTTCGATCATTTTTAATTAGAGATTATTTTAGATGAGGTTTTAGAAAAATATAATCCAATCTATAACAATCTTGTAGTCATTAAATGTAAATAGAAGCGTTACAAGAAAATGTTTCTTAATAACTTTTTGGCTATGATATATTTTAATGAATTATCAACGAATAATAAATCTTCTGTTTTTATTATTTTTGGTATATTACCTTTTTGAGATAATTTAATAAAGCAGGTTCCTCTTTTATAAGCTGATATATAATAATATTTCCCTCATCTTCTCCTTTTCCGTCAAACATAAAACAACCATTAATCAAGTAAATATAAAGATACCAGGCTGTATTTTATTTCTCTTTAGTGCAAATTGCAAATAAAATCACTGTTGTCTTCTCGATAAAGACAATTGTCTTTTTTCGGTACCTGACACTAATTCTTTACTAAAAATCATAAGACCCAACTTCCTGTTCCCCATATACATTCCCTCCTTTTTTCTAACCCTACTTGTTCTATTCTTATTAAGTATTTTGAAAAGTAGGACATTTTTTTTGCAATAAAAAGGAAATCAGATTTGAATGAGACGAACTGCTTTCCGCATATGTTTAATTGAGGTGAGGGTGATGGCAACTAAGAGTATACTGATATGTCCGAGCAATATCACGACCTATTACTACGATGACATTAAAAATGAGGAAAGAGCCAAAAAGATTGTCCAAGCAGAAAGAGCCAGGAAAAGTAGAATAATTTCACTTGTTGCTGAGGAAGTAGCAAAGGGAGAATATGTACTTATTGAGAAATTCGAGTATTATTCAGCACTCATGAAGGCACAACCTAATGTACGAGTACCGTGTCTTGTCTATCCAGGTACAAGCGATGAAGAACGACTTATTCATATCCTTAAAATAAGCATCCCTTTAGTTATAGCATTCTTTCTCTGTTCTCTTGTTAAGAAAACCTTCACCCTCAACAGTACAATATGTTCGAAAATCATAGTGAATACAAAAAGTGTAAAGTCGCGATCAAGTATTGGATAATTTACCTTTTCAACTGTAAAACGAAAATGTTCGTCTAAATAATAATTAACCACTCCAAAGTTACTATGAGCGAAAGGAAATAGAAAACCATAAAACGTGTAATAATACTGTTCGACTTTCCCCGTTTTAAAGATTCTGTTCATTAAAGTCTATCTAAATAAAAAAATGGTAGAGAAAATGGTACTTTCTCTACCATTTTTTTATAATTCGGCTTACAGTAAAAACATAGAAAGGAAGGTAAAATCAGGTATCCTTAATAATACGCAACAAACAACCACCTTCACAATATTCAGTTGCTATTTCAATTTATAACTTTCACACATTCTAACTCCCTATCAATCTTCGACAAATTTCGGGATGTCACTGTGACCAAACCTAAATGGCGATCGCAAATAATAGGCAGCTGTATCTTTAGCAAAAGTGTTCATTACAAACGAGCAAAAAATGTTCATTTTTACTTGACGTTTACAACATCTTATTCATTGGAATTCGACATATCTCGAGGCGTCACTGTGACTAAAAGTTAAGAATTGTCAAATTGACATCTGTTAATCCCAATTTAATGTTTACTGCGATTGCGTAAAATAATGAAAATAGTAATATAAATAATTACGATTATTGCTAAGAATGCTACTACTACAAAAAATAGATTTCTCATAAAATCCTCGTCCAAATGCCTTTTTTCAATCCCCGCCTTCTTCCATGCTTCTTCTGCATAAACATTACTTGGAATCGCCAGGTACAGACAGATTACTGCAGTCAATCCAAAATAAGCCAACTCCTTTTTTAGCCAATTTGCTTTTGTGCTTACTAACTTCTTCATAGAGACTCCTCCTTTTTTCACAAAAAAAACAAAAAAGTCCCTGAAAATGCTATCGATTTTGTACAAGCAAATGTACAAACTTCCATAGGATTCTCGGGGACTTCCCGTTAGTTTTTTATTGTATCTTTATACTAATATATCAATAGAATTATAGTCAATGAATTATCAGTTTTTTTGAATCAATATTTTAATTAACTAAAATTCGTAAGTTCATTTAAAAATTTTTAATGAATTTACGAATTTGATTTCAAGACGTCTCTTTGCAACTATACCCTATTAGTAAAATAAGGGTCAAATAAGATTTGCTCTATTCTTCTGCAACAATCTATTAACAAATACCTATAACCATCACACACATATAACATCCTGTGAAACAAGATTTTTTCTTGGCGTCCCTAGAATTTGGGACAAGGAACCTGACCTCTGAAAAGGGCATAAATGAAAAGGAACAAATGGAGAGATTATTAAAAGAAAACATAGAACTGAAAGATGAACTTGGAAAATTAAATAGAGAAATATACGAATTGGAATGTCGTCTAGGAATTAATCCATTTTAATCATAAAAATCCCCTACCTAAAAGAGTCAAGGGAGGGGATTTTCAATCTAATTATGAAGATAAAAGGGGTGATGAATTGTCACCAATGAGTACATTTCTGACCTTGCTAAGAAAGTGCTCTATTGCTTAACCTAATTAGATTCATTGAACAATCTGAATTTATATTGTCTACTTTTTAGATCTCGGTGCACTGTGACCAAAAATTAAGAGTATCAAGCGATAGATAATATTCTATCGCTTAAATAATAAGGTCTGTTTTCGTTTCTATCTCTAAATTCATAATTTCGCTACCTTTTTTACATAGCTATTAATCTCATATAACCTTGAATATTAAGACCACGTTTTTCGCTGGATAAAATATCAGTGTCAAACCAATTTTTGGTGCTTCAAAAATATCGATGCTAAAGCCTGAAGTAGCATAGAATTTTTTAGCAACTTCTAGTGGGGTAAGTGTCAACCATATAAACAATATTGAGCTTGGCAAATCGCACCCAAGCGCAGGTTTATTCCATGCTATTTGTAACGCCCTACACATTGATGCAACCACATTTTTTAAAGAAGTGATGGAAGAAGTGGAATTGATAATATTAGAAAAGAAATAACGTAGAACACTAACTCCCTCATTTTCTAATAAACTAAGTTCTATAAATCTTTGATTAGCATTGCCAAGCACTCTGTTTCGCAATAATGTAATAAACCATATGGCTTTACAGGGTTAATCCACTCTTACTTATATACCGACGGTTGGTTAAATTCTATATCTTTAGTTTCACATTCAAACCATTTAAAGTCATTATTTTCTTCATACCATATAATAACTGATTTACTAGGAACTCGAATCCCTGCAAACTCTTTAAATTCCTGGTTTTCACCACCCCAATCACTAAGGATATACTTTCCGTTTACGTCCTTATACCTTTTCCCTAAAAAGCGAAGGACATCTCCTCTTTCATTAAAATAAAAAGATCCAGAGACTATAATTCCCTTGTATTCCATCGTAGCCTTTGCAATGTTTTTTCCAACTTCTTTCCATTGTATATATGAGCTTAGGGCAGCGGATGGAAACCACATCATTTCGGCAAGGAATCTCATCATAGTTCCTGAGTTAATCTCTGGTCCTTCAGAATCCACAACGGGAATTACAGATAGCAGCTTAATATCCATTTTACCCTTACCATCTCTATATGTGTCTAGACCCGATAGTTGAACAAAAGGTGCCATTTTAACATTTGCAAACCAAACGAACCCTGGGTAATCAACATTAAAGTACTGAACGGCTCGTGTAGGCATCCAAGGTCCACTTTTTTTTATTCGCATCCTACCTTCTTGTTTTAAACGGACAGATTTTATCTGCTGTTTTCCTATTACATTCGAATTCCTTAACCAATTTTGTACTGAATATGGTAAATCTATAATGTCTTCTTCCTGGATTGTTTTTATGTTCTTTACATCAGCATTATTAAAGATTGATGTTGCAATCTTCTTAGCTTTCTTTTCAAATATAATACGGCCGATTCTTGAAATGACTAACAATAGAAACAAAATTAATAAAACAAGGGCTATTAGTACCAAAATCCATTTTAGCATAAAATTCCTCTCCCTCTTTCCTATCTTTTGTCTATATGATACCAAATGTCAAAACTTTACCTAAACGACAAAAGTCACAAAATTCATTTAACAGTGCTAGGCACTCTGTTTGGTAGTTTTATAGCTTCAAACGTTAATGGATTGTAAAGGAGTCCTTCGGATTGACAATGAAGGAAACAACGTAAGCGTCAAACAAGCTCCACCTATTAATTTAGATGAAGCCTAAGTTACTATTTAGTTAATGTTTTAAGAGAGATACAAGAAACTGATAACGTTGTTGACCAAGGAATTACTTGGTCTAAGGCATCCATATCTGTTCGGAAACTGCTCCAATAGATAGCGAAGGTAGTAGTAGTAATATGGATTTAATTCATTTGCGATTGCTGGCTCCTCCATGCTGCATAGGATGGCATTAGCTCTAGTGCCCTACGATGTATTACTGATTAGCCGCGCCTTTCTTCCAATTACTACTGGCTTAAGATCGACCATCCTCTAAAAAGAGTGGCTCTTTTCTTCTGCATTAATCTATTATCAACTATCTATAACCATCACACACAAATCTTACCGTAAAACATTCCTGTAAAACAAGATTATTCGTGGCCGTAATCACCTTTTGAACTTCAAGAAGAAATTCAAGAAATGTTTCTATAATTATTATCCCCTTTCCTAAACGTAAAAAGGCGCAACAACTAACCACGTTTCATTTTCCAGTTACTATTTCAGTTCATCACATTCACACAATCTAATTCTCTATCAATCTTCGACCAAATTTCGAGGCGTCACTGTGACCTAGAATGACAGTAGGGTGATGACAATTCCTTTTTTATACTTGCACCTAAAAACTAAAGTGCAGGACTCTGCATTTTTCAGTTACAAAGCTCTGCACTTCTATATTGCCATACATAAACTTTTATATTTTACAGTGTTAGGTTACATTTTTCTGCTGGTATATTTGGGTAAATAACTGTTTTCTCAAATCAAGCGAAAACGTACACTTTATTCTTATGTATAGCATTTTTATTTGGAAATGGCTTTCTTCATGTTGCTTGTGGTCATTCTTATAGCACAGGCAGCTTAAAAAGGTGGCAACACCGGGACTGTCTCAAGACAATATTCAATTCATCGGTATTCGACATATTTCGGGTTGTCACTGTGACCACGAATGTGTCGGCATTTGAGGAAGAGGAGAAATTCGCACTTTCCCCTCTACCATCTAAACCTTACAAAATGTCTGAATGGAAAACAGCGAAAGTACGTCCCGACTATCACATCTCTGTCGATAGTATGTTTTATTCAGTTCCATATGAATATATCAATCGACAAGTCGAAGTGAAACTTTCAGACGACCTCGTTGAGGTATATTTCAATCATATGCGGGTAGCTTCCCATAAACGATTATATGGGAAATTCGGTCAATTATCTACTATTCGTGATCATATGCCAGAAAATCACAAGTTATATGTAGATCAAACTCCAGAAGCTGCATTTGAATGGGCTGAAAGTATCGGAGCTTCCACATTGAATGTTGTTAAATATATTCTAGATACATCTCAAACAGAAAAACTCGCGTTACAGTCTATATTTACTTTGAAAAAATCTGAGCGCCGTTATACAAAATATGAAATTGAACGTGCATGTAAAATGATTATTTCTATGACAAAAAGGCCAACGGTTAAAATTATTCAAACTATATTAAAGAGTAATAAAAAGAGTGATGCCGAGCAAGAAATGAAACGAAAAACAGAGAATAGCGAAAATAACTTTGGCTTCACAAGAGGATCTAATTACTACGGAGGAACGGACAAATGATGAATGACCAAACGTTAACAAAATTACACGAAATGAAATTAAGTGGAATGGCAGAAGCCTATAAAGAGCAGACATTGAACAAGGAATTTCAAAAGATGAATTTCGAAGATCGCTTTTCTTTACTTGTTGATTTAGAGTTTTCTCGTCGTAAGAACAATACGCTTCAACGGTTAATAAAATCAGCCACTTTTATAAATCCGAATGCTTGTATTGAAGATATAGAATATTACGAGGATAGAAGATTAGAAAAAGATTTGATTTTAAAGCTTGCCAGTGGCACCTATATCCTAGACAGCCACAATATCATATTGAAGGGTCCCACTGGTTCTGGTAAATCTTATTTAGCTAGTGCATTCGGAGTATCTGCTTGTCGTCAATTCTATAAAGTGAAATACATCCGTTTACCAGAATTACTAGATGAACTGTCACTAGCAAAATTAGCTGCGGACGGAAGTTATCGTAAATTAATCAAAAAATACACGAAGGTCGATTTACTTATCCTTGACGAATGGTTACTGACAGATTTATCAACGGATGAAGCAGCAATCCTACTAGAAATCGCAGAAGCTCGCCATAAAGTAGCTTCAACTATTTTTTGTTCGCAAATCGATCCCAGAGGATGGCATACCAAATTAGGGAATGAAACGATAGCAGAAGCTATTTTAGACCGTATTATCCATGACTCCTATCAAATTTTAATAGATGGAGAAATATCCATGCGTGAACGCCATGGGCTAGGTGGAGTACTCTAATATGACAGTAATGAATAAAAAAGAACTAAGGGAGTTGGAGGAATACTTCTACTGTGTCGGATACAAAAACTGGTACCCGTTCCCCCAGGATCTAAAAACCCAGTTGATGGACATCTATGGAAAGGAACCCTTTCCTCAGGAATGGAACAAACAGGACATTTTTGAGGGTTCAAGAAAAATGATTATAGAGTATTTTAAAAACAATTCTAATTAACAACAATCTGTAAAAGAAAAACCCTACAGTTTTATTAAGCTAGTAATCTGTAGGGTTTTATTATAGTTGGTAAACAAATTGACATTGTGTGGTAAATTCATTGGCAAACACTGGTGAAAAACATGGCAATGGTGGTAAAATCACGTGGCCGTAATCATTTGTGCAGCACTTAAATGAGGATACCCCTCTAACCAAGCTACAATCCAATCCCGATAGGGATCTAGTTTTTTAGGCTTTTGAAGTGGGTTTCCTAAATACTCCTGTGCTTCTTCAAAAGACATTCCTAAATACTTATAGACAGTCCCCCGATTAATTTTTAAATGTTTAGCAATTTGAGCAATCTTTAATTTACGCTTAAATAGTTGATGAATCTCAATATATAACACTAACTTTCCCTCCAAGTCTTTAACCTCCAGTAAACGAATAATTCTAGTTTACTAGATTGTCTATATGTTTGGCGAAAGTGTTCACGAGATTCTAGCGAAAACTGTCTATTTTATTCTAGCGGTTACACTACCATATTTGGGCAACAAAGTGTTTCAAAATAACGAGCAAAAACTGATTCATTTTACTTGATGGTCACATTACTCTTATTTATTGAATTCTGTTAATTCTAGTTTAACGTTTACATACTACCTTCGCTATCTGTTTGAGCAGCTTCCCAATATTGATTTGACAGATGATAAAGCCTTAGATCAATTGCTTCCTTGGTCATCATCAACTCCTGTAAATTGTATAGTCTTTAATAAGTTATCTAAATAATACTATAGGCTCCCATCTTGATAAAGGTGGGAGTTATTTGACGCTTACGAAAATAAAAATTACCCTCATATTTTGAATGAGGGCATTAAAACTAACTTATAATATTAATATTATTTATATAGTAAAAATCAATCTCTACTAAATAAATCTCTAGTATAAACTTTCTCTTCTACATCAGCTAAATCACTAGACAATCTGTTAGCAACTATCACATCAGAAAGTTCTTTAAATTGATCGAAATCATTAATCACTCGGGAATTGTAGAAAGTTTCTTCCTGCAATGCTGGTTCATAAACAACTACTTCAATCCCTTTTGCTTTAATACGTTTCATAACACCTTGAATAGCTGATTGTCTAAAGTTATCAGAATCCATTTTCATTGTTAAGCGATAAATACCAACAACTTTCGGATTCTTTTTGATAATCATTTCTGCTATGTGATCTTTTCTCGTTCTATTGGCATCGACTATGGCTGTCATGATATTATTTGGAACATCTGCATAATTAGCTAAAAGTTGTTTTGTGTCTTTAGGTAAGCAATAACCACCATATCCAAATGAAGGATTGTTATAATGAGTTCCGATTCTTGGATCTAAGCCAACACCATCAATAATTTGTTTTGAATCTAATCCTCTTACTTCAGCATAAGAATCAAGTTCATTAAAGAATGCTACTCTCATTGCTAAATATGTATTAGCAAATAATTTAATAGCTTCTGCCTCAGTAGAGTTTGTGAATAAAACATCTATATTCTCTTTAATTGCACCTTGGACTAACAGATACGCAAACACTTTTGCTCTTTCTGATTGTTCACCCAATACAATGCGAGATGGATATAAATTGTCATATAGTGCTTTACCTTCTCTTAAAAATTCAGGAGAGAAAATAATGTTATTTGTTTCGAATTTCTCTTTAATTTTTTCAGTATATCCAACGGGTACAGTAGATTTAATTACCATTATAGCATTAGGATTAATCGATAGTACATTTGCAATTACAGCTTCTACTGTTCTAGTATTAAAGTAGTTTTTTTCCGGATCATAGTTTGTTGGTGTTGAAATGATTACATAGTCAGCATCTTTAAATGCTATATAGTTATCTGTAGTTGCCTTTAAGTTTAACTCTTTTGCAGCTAGATACTCTTCAATTTCATTATCAATAATTGGTGATTTTTTCTTATTTATTTGGTCTACTTTTTCTTGAATAATATCAAGTGCAATAACCTCATTATGTTGAGCTAAAAGAATAGCATTAGATAAGCCAACATACCCAGTTCCAGCAACTGTTATTTTCATTTATCTATACCTCTCTCCTGATTAAACTATTATTTTAAATAATTTATTCTATAGAGTATACTGTTTCTCAAAATAATTCTGATATTCCCCACTGATGATTTGCTCCCACCATTCCTTGTTGTCTAAATACCATTGGATCGTTTGGGCAATGCCAGACTCAAATGTATAGGTTGGTTTCCAGCCTAATGCTTCTAATTTTGTTGGGTCAATCGCATAGCGTTTATCATGTCCTAGTCGATCCGTTACGAATTCGATTAAGTCTTCTGACTTACCTAGTGTGCTAATGATTGTTTTTACTACTTCTAAGTTTGTACGTTCGTTATGACCGCCAACATTGTAGACTTCTCCATTTGCACCTTCATGAAGCACTAAATCAATTGCCGCACAATGATCTAATACGTGTAACCAGTCACGAATGTTTTTACCGTCTCCATAAACAGGAATCTTTTGTTCATTCAACACGCGAGATATCGTTAATGGAATTAATTTCTCTGGGAAATGGTATGGTCCATAGTTGTTGGAACAACGCGTAATATTGATTGGCAAGCCAAATGTTTCATGATATGCACGAACAAGCATATCGGAGGATGCTTTACTTGCACTGTATGGGCTATTTGGCTGTAATGGTGTATCTTCTGTAAAGAAGGTTGTTGGATCAAAATCCAATTCACCATATACTTCATCTGTCGATACATGAACAAATTTTGTTACCCCAATTGCCTTTGACGCATCCAGTAATACTTGTGTACCTAGTACATTAGTAACCACGAAAATTTCAGGGTTGGTAATTGAACGATCGACATGGCTTTCTGCTGCAAAATGAGTAACATAATCAAACTTTTCTTTTTCAAAAAGTGCGAAAATGGCGTCACGATCTGCGATATCTGCCTTTACGAAATGATAGTTATCCTTTGCTTCGATTTCCTTATGCTTCGTTAAATCTCCTGCATAGGTTAATAAATCTAAATTATAGATATCATAATTGGGATATTTGTTTACCATATATTGAACAAAGTTACCGCCGATAAATCCTGCTCCACCTGTTACTAGTACTTTCTTTCTTGCCATTTAATTCACCTCTTCTTGTAATTCAGCGATATATCGCGTTAATGCATCCTGCCATGCAGGAAGACGAGTAAATCCATTCTTCTCTAGCTTGTCCTTTGACATCCGGGAATTTTTTGGACGAACAGCTTTAGTCGGGTATTCTTCAGTCGTAATGCTATTTACTTTCACGGCTTTTCCCGCTACTTGAAAAATTTCTTTCGCAAAGTCTGCCCATGTAGTAAATCCTTCATTAGAAGCATGATACACGCCATACTTCTCCGTTTCAGCCATATCTAGTAATAGCTTCGCTAAATCAAATGTATACGTAGGAGAGCCATATTGATCCCCGACTACATTCAATTCCTTTCTTGTTTCCGCCAAACGAAGCATCGTTTTAATAAAGTTATTGCCGTTAATGCCAAATACCCAAGAAATACGGACAATGAAGTACTTATCTAATAAGCTTTGTACAGCTTTTTCACCTTCATATTTCGTTATTCCATAGTAGCCAACTGGATTAGCTGCATCTTCTTCTGTGAAAGGCTCTGTACCTGTTCCTTCAAAGACATAATCGGTGCTAATGTAAATAAATTTAGCATCCACGATTTTTTCCTTTTAATACCACATCATAACCTAATTGACCAGAATAACCTGTCACTAAAATCTTCATTTATTCTCACCAAAAGTAAAATTATTATCAGCATCTTTCAATAATGGTGCTTTTTCATCTTTTTCTGAAAGAACCGGCGTAATTTCTAATGGCCATTCAATGCCAATTTCAGGATCATTCCAACTAATTCCTCGATCACAATCAGGGGCGTATAAATTGTCGACTTTATATTGCACTTCCACATCATCCGTAATCGTCATAAATCCGTGCGCAAACCCTTGTGGGATTAATAATTGCTTTTTATTTTCAGCAGAAAGCTCGATTCCAAACCACTTACCGAACGTCGGGCTACCTTTGCGAATATCTACCGCCACATCAAAAATAGCCCCTTGTGTACAGCGGACTAATTTTGTCTGTGCCTTCGGGTTTAACTGATAATGTAAGCCGCGAAGCGTTCCTTTTGTTGCCGAAAACGATTGATTATCTTGGACAAAACGAATATCGATTCCTGCCTTTTGGAAGATTTCTTCATTATAGGTTTCCATGAACCAGCCGCGATGATCCCCGAATACTTTTGGTTCCACTACTTTTAATCCTTGGATAAATGTTTCTGTAATTTGCATCCTATGCACCTCAAATCTACTTAATATTTAATATCGCCTTTTGCCACTTTTAATAAATATTGTCCATAGCCTGTTTTTGAATATAAATTTCCGCATTCTATAAGTGAATCATTCGTTATCCAGCCATTAATATAAGCGATTTCTTCAAGTGCTGCAATTTTAATTCCTTGGTGATCCTCCACAGTACGCACAAAATTAGAAGCCTCTAATAAACTTTGATGCGTCCCTGTGTCTAACCACGTATAGCCTCTGCCAAGTAACTCTACTTCTAATTCTCCAAGCTGCAAGTACGCTTCATTAATAGACGTAATTTCTAACTCTCCACGATGAGATGGCTGGACTTTTTTTGCAATATCTACTACTCGATTGTCATAAAAATAGAGACCTGTAATCGCATAATTAGACCTAGGCACTTCTGGTTTTTCTTCCACGCTTAACACTTTTCCGTCTTCATTAAATTCTACTACACCAAAACGTTCCGAATCCTGAACGTGGTATCCAAATACGGTTGCCCCGTGTTCCTTTTGTGCTGCACGCTGGAGGATTTTTCTCATTCCGCTTCCATGATATATATTATCACCTAAAATCATCGCAACCGAATCATCGCCAATGAATTCTTCCCCAATAATAAATGCTTGAGCAAGTCCTTCCGGCTTTGGCTGCACTTTATACTGCAAGGTAATGCCAAATTGAGAACCATCACCCAGCAGTGCTTCAAATCGAGGGGTGTCCTCGGGTGTGGAAATAATTAAAATGTCTTTGATTCCCGCCAACATTAAAGTAGAAAGAGGATAATAAATCATCGGTTTATCGTTAATTGGTAAGAGCTGTTTACTTGTCACTAAAGTAAGCGGATAAAGTCTTGTCCCGCTTCCGCCAGCTAAAATTATACCTTTCATTTTTACATCTCCTAATAAATTTTTTATCAATTTTTTCCCTGATCCAATTTTGATTTAAAATAAATTGAAAATAGAATCATAAAATAAACAATATTATTTAGATAATAGTATTGATTGGGATTAAAGTTAGCACAAAGCAAATTGGAAACAAAAATTAAAATCGTCAATATTTTCAAATGTTTATCACAATTGGATTTAATTATCTTTATACTCAAAGTAAAATTCAATATAACAAATAAAATGAAGATAATAATCCCAGATTCAACTAGTATGTTTAGATATTGTGAATGAATATCAATATCTCTGAAATTAAATTGTGTAAGCATGTAAGATTTATATTGACCACTTCCTATACCAAATATTAGATTATCAGGAAAGAGGTTATCAAAAATTCTTTCATATTGATCAAACCTTGATGATGTAGTGTTGCCACGCTCTGCAAATAACTTTTGATATATAATCATTCTTATATAAAATAGAAAGACTAATACTATCGGAGAGATAAATGAAATGAATATAACCTTTTCATATATTTTTTTCTTATTTTTATTAATAGTTAAAATACCAAAAATAACCATTTCAATTATTATAGCAACATAAGAGATTCGAGTGAGAGTAAGAATTGCTGCTAACAAAGTTAATATTAATGAAATAACACTTAATAAGTCCTTCCTTTTAGTAACGTTATACAGTACTACACCAAATAATAATGCTGCAAAGGTACCTGCTGCATTATTGGTTCCAGCTACTCCTATAGCTCTCTTTGCAATTACTAACCCCTCCGTATAGAGAATAGACTCATTTATATTTCCGATTAGAAGCTTCTTACCGGTTATATACTGAGCTACACTCAGGATTCCATTAACAATAGCTAGATAATTAAAAGCATATAGTATACTATTTATGTTGATTTGATTTAAACTCTTAAAAATTAAATATAAAAGGAAAATACTTAAATAAGTATGAAAAATGGTTAGATAACTAACATAATCACTTACTCGAAAAACAACATCAAATAAGGATATAATGATAAAAGATACAAAGAATAGCCATTCTCTTCCTAAAGTAATCATCTTTTTATTTAGGAGCACTAAGAAACATGCAAAAATAGCAATAAAACCACTATGTATTCTAAATATATTATATTCATTATTTAAAAATTGTTCTTTTCCAAGAGAAGGATTAAAACTTATCGAAAGCAAAATTATTAAAAATATGACCAATTTATACTTCTCTTTTTTCTTAACAAAAAAAGTGAATAGTAAAAATAAAAGGAAGTATATTAAAAACAAAACTATGACTTTCATGATATCCTCCAAATAAATAAAACCCTATAATATGAGAAAAAAGTAAGTCCCTATCAACTAAAGTCCCAATCTTCTTGTTCTTCCTTTCTAATCAGTTTTATAATTTGTTTTATAGTAGGAATTTGTATTATTAGAATAATAATTAGTATAAAAACGTTAATGATATATGAGGTTTCATTTGTATTTAAAATTGCGGCTAAAAACAAGATAAGAGCTATTATATAATGTTTTTTCACAGAAAACCCTTCCCAATTTTTATTGGAAAAGTAACTTCTACTTACAAAAAAGAGAACAAATGAAAATCCTGTTGAAATTGCAGCCCCTACTGCTCCAAATTTCGGTACAAGTAATATATTTAAAACAATGTTAGGTAAAAGGGCTATTAAACTTACCCATAAATGATAGTAACTTTTTTTAGAAAAGACTATTCCTAATGTGGTGGTTTCACTTACGGTATACATAATTGGTTGAAGACATAGTAAACCAATTATAAATTTAGCATCATAATAATCCTTTGATAATAGAATAACAATTATATCTTTAAATAACAGAATAAAGCAGAAGCACACCGACATTACTAATAAAATAACTTGACTTATAAATTCAAAATGCCTAATGCTCTTTTTTTGATTATACCATCTGTATGCTGTCGGCACCCAAAAATTAGCAAAGCTAGTTTGAACTATTGTTAATGTTGCTGAAACTTTTAAAGCAGCTGTTAAAATACCAATTTCATAAAATGTACTCCAAATCCTTAGTGATATTCTATCTAAAGAATTTAATAAATTTGCCATCGCTGCTGCAATTATTAATGGAGACCCAAATTTCAGTAACTTTACCAACAAATTCTTATCAAAGTAATAATTTTTAAAACTTAATCTCTTTCTATACCTAATTACTAGATAAGCATCTGCTAAAACTTGACCAAAAAAGGTGGAATATATAACAGCTAGAAAATCTCTTCTAATAAAGAGAATAAATATAAGAGTCAATATTAAAATTCCTAATTTAACTAAAATATTTACAATAGAAAATTCTATTGCCTTTTCTTCCATTCTTATAGAAAGCATTAAAAATCTTTCAATCACCATAAAAATCAATAGGACTCCAAAAGTAATTGCAGTTATTCTATATGAAGGATTACCAAATAATATTAAAGATATCGAACTAGTATTTAAACAAATAACTATAAACAAGATAATTGTTAAAAATAAAGGAAGTACTAACACATTTTTTAATAAGTTATCTTTATTATCTGTCTCATGGTATTCTCTAGTATATGATTGATCAAGACCTAAATATAATAAACTTAATACTAGACCTAGATATAGCGTAAACATTCCTGATTTCCCATACTCCTCAGGTGATATAAAATATGTAGTTACAGGTATTGTAATGAACGCAATTAAAGCACCAATTATAGGGCCAAATGAAAATCCAACTAATTTACTTAAAAATTGTTTCATGACATAATTTAGAATCCCTTCCGCTTAATAATCCTTTTAAATTTTTTTAATTTTTAAGGACCTGATACCATTTCTTAATAATACTATCAATATCGAAATCTTTTAATCTCATCAAGCTCTTTTTTTGATAATCTCTTCTTAAATCTATATTGTTCATAAGCTCTTTTAATTCTTTGATAAAACTTTGAATATCATGGTTTTTAACTACCACACCATATTCACCGTTCTTTAATATTTCAACTGGTCCAGCATTATCAAAACTTATGACAGGTAAGCCTGCCGCCATTGCCTCTGTTAAAACTAATCCAAAGCCTTCCCACCTAGAGGTAGAAATGAATATTGAACCAGATATATATAATGCTCTCAATTCTTTAGTTCCTAAGGAGCCCAATATATTAATTTTATTTTCTAAACCTCTCTTCAGAACACATTTTTGGAATTTCACTCTATCTGCCCCATCACCTGCGATGTTTATCTTCCAACCAGGATCCAAATTTTCAGCTATTGTTAACAAATAGTCTAACCCTTTTTGTTCTATAATTAATCTTCCAACAAAGATAATTTTTTTAGTAGATAAGTTGCTGATTTCATTAATTGTTATTGTAGATGGATTATATATACAATAAGTTTTTGGATTAATCTTCTTAAATTCTTTTGCATCTTTTTCTGTTAAACAAACAACAGCATCAGCTAACTCAACACCTTCTAAATATTCATTAATAAACTTCACAAAATATTTACCTGTGTATATATGATACTCATTATGTTGCCACGCAATAATTTTTAAATTTGGATATACTTCTTTTAAATAAGGGATTAAAGCAGTAAGTTCACCTTGACAAAGTACTAATGCCTCATATTTATTTTTTTTAAGGTGTTTAATTAAATCTGCAAGTTGCTCCTTATAAATATTTTTTACTGACAACTGTTTTTTATATATTCTATAATATAGTTTTTCAATTATTGTTATAATTTTTCTTCTAATTGTCCTTTTATTTATGTCTTTTACAATTTTTATATTATCATCAAAATTGTAATAAAAGTTATGCAAGCCAGAAAAGTCTATAATAGTAACATTATCTCCAGCTTTGTTAAAGGAGTTTGCCAAAGTAGTTGAAACTCTTTCTACTCCACCCATTCCAAATCCATTGTTAACTATACATATTTTCATTTATGACACCTATTTAAATGTGACATTCAAATTTAACCTCTGTCAATTTTATTTGTATTTTTAAGATTCATACTTAGATTAGTTTTTTAAAAATAAATTTTCATATTTAGATACTATATTATCCCACGAATACACTTCATTGATTCTATTCCTTGCTTTTATTGCAAATTCCTCTATTTCATACTCTTCAAGTTTATCAGTTTTTTCTATTAAATTTGCTAAATTTTGATGTAACTTATTAAAATATAAAGCTCCATCGAGACCGACTTCCTTATTAAAGTTTACATCAAGTAACAAGTTAAGTTTAGTTGATGCAAGAGATTCTAAAAGAGAAGGGTTAGTGCCTCCAACTTCGTGACCGTGGATATAACCATAAGCTAGTTCCCTTATTCTCTTTAATAATTCCTTATCATATACTGTTCCTACAAATTTAACTCTCTTATCTCTATTAAATTCAGTTTTATTTAAAAGTTCCTCAAAAAATTTATTTTTTTCAACATTAGAGATTATGACCAAATCTTTATTTGTTGTAGATAACATAAATTCCCTAATTATACATTCCAAGTTATTTTCTGGTACAAATCTTCCTACTATAAGATAATAGTTATTTAACTTGATTGAATTGCTTTCATACCAAGTACTAAGAGTTTTATCACTATAATCAAGTTCAGACTTTGTTACATCGGCTCCGTAGGCAATAAAAGTAGTTTTAGGTTCATAATTTGAGTATTGATTCATTATATATGTCTCAATACCTAATGAATCACATACTATCAAATCCGCATTCTTAATCATTAATTTTTCTGAATATTTCCAATATTTCCTAATGAAAAAATTCCACTTACTCCTTTTCCATTCATGTCCATCAGGATTCACATATAACTTTACGTTCATTTCTTTCAAAATTTTTTTATAATGAGCTACAAAAGGACCAATTCTACAAGCTAATACATATACGATAGAATTAGTAAGATTATTCTCTTTAATATATTTAACAGTTTCCTTTAAACTGTATAAATCATATAAAACCGCTCTTGCACTTCCTATATTAGGTACATTAATATTAAAACATCTCGCATTATTATAGAAAAATTCACTTTTATTATCTCCCATGCAAGATATATGATAAAATATTTGTTCACTTGTCCTTCTTTTAGTTAATTCATCAACAAATGTTTCGAAACCTCCATATTTAGCTGGAATTCCCTTAGAACCAAGAATAAATACATTTTTCAAAACTACCATCCTCTATTTGACTAGTTATTTACTAATTAATAAATTATAAATTTATATCTATTTTTTGTACTTTTCCAAACCACTGATGTAATTCTTTAGATGTAACTTTACTTCCTTGAATTATTTTTTTTCTATTGGCTAGAATTTCTTTCCTATTTTTGAAGATGAAACTATATGCAGGTAAGGATGTTCTTTCTTTTATAAAGATATACATGAATATCATTAACTCATAACTTAGAAATATGAATCCATCGTAAATAAGACCCAATTTCGTTTCATTTTGCAACAACATAATCATTCTATTCTTAACAGAATGCATATTTACAAGATCAGACATCTCTTTTCTTTTTAATGGTGTATTAGTTCTCACATGGAAGGCCACTGCTTTTGGAGTATAAATACATTTCCACGCTCTATGTTGTAATCTCCATGCTAAATCAACATCTTCTCTATATGCAAAAAAATACTCCAAAAAGTATTCATTTCCTATTCTAATATCCTCTAATGCCTTTTTTCTATATAGCGGAGCTGCTCCAGATGCTCCAAATACATACTCCATAATTTCAAATTGGCCAACATCTAATTCTTCAGACCCTCTATCCAAGCTTCTTCTATTTTTTTGAAAAAATACCCCTGTTGAATCAATAATATTCGTTTTTCTATTACTAGCTGGATCATACCTTAGTAATTTTCCTGAAACAGATCCAATATCATCACTATGTTCAATGGCTTTTACCATCTCTTCAACATAATTTTCCTCAGCGAAAATATCAGGATTATATGGCATATAGTATTGGCCTATTGATAAATCAATACCTAAATTATGCCCCCCACAAAATCCTAAATTTTCCTTACTTTTAATAATTTTCGCCTGGGGACTTGTATTTTCAATAATTTGAATAGTATTATCCTCTGAATTATTATCTATTATTATTAACTCAATATCTTTATATGTTTGTGCATTTAATAATTCAAGACATTTTTTTATATATCTTGAGCTATTCCAAGTAACTATTCCTATCGAGACTTTAGCCATGTTCCACCTCTTTAAAGATTTTGCAAATATAACTAGTTCTACTTTCCCAAGTGTTATTAAGCATATAATCCATCCGCATTCTTTTTAAATATTCACTATTATTTTTAATAGCAATTTTAACTTTTTCTATAAATTCGTCTGAAGAATACGCTATATATATAAAATCTTCTTCCTTAGGCAAGATATTTGAAGGGGGTATGCTTGTCGTAACAATCGCTTTACCGCATGATAAGAAGTCATAAATTTTCATAGAATCTTGAGAAAGCGTATAACTATTTACAAGATGAGGAACTATTGCTACATCAAACGCATAAATAAAATCTACTAACTCATTATATTCAACAGAACCTAAAAGTCGTAAATTACTATATTTATTAATATATCTATTGAATTCTTCAGAATTCAAATGATTTTCACCTAGAAATATGACATTATAGTCAGGAAATTCTATTAATAACTTTTCTAATATTTCTAAATCTATTCTATTATGAATATGGCCAACATATCCTATGTTTTTTTTATCACCAAAGGATTTACTTTTTTTTCCGATATTATGAATATTTAATGATGATGAATTGGGTAATAAATATACATTTTTATTAGAGTTAAAATATTTTTGTTGCATATATGTCGTGTTAACGAAAATTAAATCTGCATTTTCCCTAGCTGTTTTATATCCTTTATTAATGTATTTAAGATGTCTTTTTTTAGATTCAAATAACGGAGAAATAGCCCAATCATCATATGCATCGAAAATATTCTTTTTATATTTTTCACTAAATAGATACACTGACTTTGGATCAAAAATCCATAAATTTTTATGACTAGCACCAATTAGATTAGAGCATTTTTCTATTATCCCCGGCAGAAAAGTTTTTTCCAAAAATCCAAATGGCAAGCAGTGCTCTAAATAATATATTCTTTGCAGTGTATCGTATAAAACATTGTAAAATTTTCCTTTTTTTATAGTTTCTCGCTTCTCATTTTCATCCAAAAAAATAACCTTTTTAGGGTGAATTCTATTCACTACCATGACATTTTTAAAACAATTGCTATTTTTTAAATGCTCAACTATTTTTAAAGGTCTATTGTTCTTTCTTTTTAAAATATGATTGTACCAATTATGTGGAGATACAAATATAAGCAACTCATTATCTTCTAACATTTTATTCCTACCTTTATACTCTCTATTAAATTTACCAAGAATAAACCTCTAAATTAACTCTCAAAAAGTTATATTAAAAATTAATACGCATTTTTAGACCCAAACAATAAAAAAAATGTTTTTATAATAATTTTTATATCAAAATATAAAGATCTGTTACTAATATATGTTAAATCTAGTTCAACCATTTCATCAAATCCTACATTACTTCTCCCACTGACCTGCCAAAGTCCAGTACATCCAGGTACAACTAATAGTCTTTGGCGATCATAACTCGTATATTCTTCTACCTCTCTTGGAAGTGGTGGTCTAGGTCCTACTAAACTCATATCACCTCTAAATACATTAAATAGCTGTGGCAGTTCATCCAGACTTGTCTTACGGATAAATCTTCCTACTTTTGTTACTCGTGGATCATCCTTCATCTTAAACATTGCACCAGAAACTTCATTATGAGCCAATAGTTCTTTCAATCGCTCTTCCGCATCGGAAGCCATCGAACGGAATTTATACATATAAAACTCTCTTCCATCTTTTCCAACTCTTAATTGTTTAAAGAAAACTTTCCCCTTTGGGTCTTCTAATTTTATAAGAACAGCAATAATAACAAAAAGGATACTTAGAACAACCAACCCACAAAACGAACCAATGATGTCTATCGCTCTTTTCATTACAAGATAACTGCGAGCTGTATTTACAGATATATTCTTTTTCTTTTCCAAATACAGAGATTGATCCTTATAAAATTCAGACATCACCTTACCACCTATCTCCCTTAATTTATCAATCTTCTTATCTCTTATTTATATGTATACTCTAGATAACGAACGATAAAATATATTTTGCGATTATATTCTATCGTTTGTTATCTAGTAATTTACTATTTTAGAAAATTCCTAAAAATTTCTTTCTTTGTATCCGTTCAGGAACTTCCTTAATTACATTACCATCTTCCAAAAGCAATTCTGCATTCTCTTTAAAAAGATAAATATAATCCACGCCAAAATTCTCTTCTATCGTATCGAGAGCTTCGACTACTTTAAAACTACGGTTATGAACATTATGCGCATCAGAAGCCACAAAATGAGTTAAGTTATGCTCAATCAACTGCTCCGAAAACTTTTTCACGTTCTTCCCAAAATAACCCGCTACACTAGAAGCCGTTACTTGAGTTAACGCTCCATTTTTCACTAACTGATAAAGTAGCTCTGGTTTGTCCTGTAATTCTTTGTTTCTTTCTGGATGAACAATAATTGGTATAATTCCCTCTGTTTGCAGTTCGTATAGTAATCTTTCTGAATATCGTGGCACAGAGGAAGAAGGAAACTCTATAAAAAGGTATTTTGTGTGATTAAGTGTTAGAATTTCTTCCTTATAGTAATCTTCTAGCACTTCTCCATAAATTCGTACTTCCTGACCAGGAAGTACAGTAAGAGGAATATTTTCTTGCTTTAATACAGTGTTTAGATCATTTACTTCTGTAAGAATAGAAGATTTCAGATTATTAAACTGGTTATTCTTATGATGAGGTGTAGCAATAATGGTTGTAATACCTTCATTCACAGCCGCCTTCGCCATGTCTATGCTATTCTTTATTGTCTGTGCCCCATCATCAATACCAGGTAATATATGACTGTGGATATCAATCATTTTTTCTACACCTCTCTATTTTTTCTTTATTTATTATTTTTCTATAACAATATCAAATAGTACCATTGAACTACTTATGCGTAAATAGCGAAGAATGTCGAATCCCGTCTAATGGATTGTTAATTTGTACCATAATAATAATAATTGCCTTTTTTGTCAGCTTTTTTGTTATTTAACACAACACCTAGTATTTTTCCATTAGAAGAAGCAAGCTGCTCTTTTGTCTTTACCACAGCTTCTTTATCCGTTTTACCACTACTAACGACTAAAATACTTCCATGGCAAAGGTTTGCCAATACTTGTGCATCCGTTACAGCTAGTACTGGTGGCGTATCAAATAATACAATATCAAATTCTTCTAATGCCTTTTCTAAGAAATGATTCATCGCTCTTGATCCTAAAAGTTCTGATGGATTCGGTGGTATCGGACCGCTTGGTAGTATATACAAATTTTCCTCATCATATTGGTGAACAGCTTCCAATAAATCCATTTGATTCGTTAATATGGAAGTTAATCCAGCTGTATTATTTAAATTAAACGTATAATGAACAGTTGGTTTACGTAAATCTGCATCTACTAACAATACTGTTTTTCCTTGTTGCGCGAAGACCACTGCTAAGTTTGCCGTTGTTGTTGACTTTCCTTCTCCTGGACCAGAAGATGTTACTAAGATCGAACGAATTTCTTCATCCACGCTTGAGTAAATAATATTGGTACGAATATTTCTATATTGCTCAGAAATTGGTGATTTCGGATCATATTTTGTAATAAGTTTTCGTCTATTATTAAGACCTAATCCGCCCTTTTTTGCTCTCTTACTTGCTGCCAAGTAAACCACCCCTACTTCTTCCTTTTTGATTGCCTCTCATTTTTGCCTCTACATTCTCATCGATCGTTGTAATTGCGCCTAGTACTGGCAATTCTAGTAATTTCTCGATATCTTGCTCAGTTTTAATCGTATTATCCAAATACTCTAGTAAGAATGCTAATCCTACTCCAACCATTAAACCTACTACTGCCGCAATTGCAATATTTAAAGGAGGATTAGGGCTAACAGGCGATTGATTTTCTTGATCTTCTGCTAATGGTAATACTGTAACATTATCGATACTCATAATATTCTTAATTTCTTTTTCAAATACTTCTGCTGTTTTATTCGCAATTTGTAACGCTACTGTTGGGTCTGAGTCTGTAACAGAAACAGTCATTACCTGTGATCCTTGCGCACTTTCCACCGTAATTTTACTGTTCAATGTTGAGACACTCATATCTAAATTTAATTCTTCTTTTACAATATTTAGAATAGCCGCACTTTTCAAAATAACACTATAGGTGCTTATTAATTGTACATTTGCCTGTACTTCCCCTGTATTTAACGCAGCGGATGAGTCATCTTTTGCTTGATTAACAAGAATTTGTGTTGATGATTTATACTCAGGTGTAATAATAAAATAACTGACTATTCCACTTACAATCATTGCAATTAAAGTAATAGAAATGATGAGTGTCAGTCGTTTCTTAAGTGTGTCGAATAATTCTTTTAGACTGATAGTTTCTTCCATGACTTCCTCCTAGAAAAATATAAAAACCAAAATAATTATATCATATATCGTTGCATAGATTGTCATTTCTTGTCATAATTTTAAGTGAATTGTTTTTACGTGTTTTACTATACCAATTAATTTACATCTTTGATATATGTTTTTCTAAATAGGGATATCTTTCCTATATATTGTACGATTTTGGTAGATTAATGAACGATTATACTTACTTTTAGGAGGTTTCAATGAAAGCTACTATTCTATCTATCCTATCCATCATTCTTGTTATAATTCTCGTAATGGGGAATATTCACTGGAATACTCGCTCGGAAAGTCCTTTATCTACTCTCCATCCCACTGAAGAAGCAAATACGGAAGTAGAAAACAAAGAGCAGTACTTTAGTATTGATTATTATATGAGCTTTGCCAAGTCATGGCCAGAAAATGCGCAACAAGTACTGAAAGATAAATTAACTGCAAAAAAACCGTTTCACATTTTATTAGTTGGTTCAGAAGCTATCGGTGATCAAAATATTGGATTAATTAGTCCTTTAAAGGAAGCATTGTCCAGTACATACGATCAATATGTAACGATTGAAAGTTCCGTTTATGATGGAACTACATCTGATTATGTTAGCGAAGCAGCTTATGAATCATTGATTGATAAACAACCAGACATGGTTATTTTTGAGCCTTTTCTATTGCATGATAATAATATTGTTGATATTTCTACGACATTAACCAATATCCATACTGTGATTAGAGAGACAAAAACTGAATTGCCTAATATTACGTTCGTTTTAATGCCAGCACATCAAATATATGATGCAAGTCTCTATCCTATGCAGGTAAGCGACTTAGAAAAGTATGCGGGAGCACAAGATATTCCTTACTGGAACCACTGGGAAGCTTGGCCAGATGGCAAGGATGAGAAAGTTCTTAATTATATCGATTCAACAAATGGTGAATCGAAAGCAAACGAAAAAGGTTATAAAGTATGGAGTGATTACTTAATAAAAAAACTGGTATCAAAATAATAGCTGCTAAAAAAAAGCGAGAAACATACTCGCTTTTTTTTCTCTAAAACAGCTTGTTATGTAAACGTTTCCTATTTTCTTCTATTATATATGTTTTTTATTTACTTGATTTTAATATTTCCATTTAACTGTAATTAAATAAAAACAGAATGAAAGAAAAATGATAAAAAGGAGGATTAGAGCGGAAATGAGTGCTAATAGGGAAAGTGGGAAGAAAGGGGATTACTTTCCCTTTATAACTTAAATATAACTATGTACCCTTTTGGAATAGCGTCATTCTTATATCGTTTCTTTACTGCCTTTCTAGCCTTTTTTAACCATATCCTTTTCAAATTCATCGCTAATTAAGTACTCTACACTTGTTCCTAGTTCAGACGCTACTTTTTCCAGAAAGTGTAAAGATGGATTATTTTGCAAACCTCTATCGATATTGCTTAAATATGTTTTTGATACTTCTGCCTCTTTTGCCAACCTTGATAAAGAATAACCTTTTCGCTGACGTAAATACCTGATTCTTTCTCCGATCATTCGTTCTCCTCTTTTCCTTAGATACTCGTTATTTTAATCAAACCTTCCTCTTTCAATGTTTCCAAAAAGGAACAAACGTGTTGCTCGCATTTTTGTTGTGTCACTTCATATTTTCCCATTAAGCTAACTACCACTTTATCAATCGAGATTGGCTCTTTTATTAGTTCCCAAATCTCTCCACCAATTTCCCCTAAATTATAGTACTTACTATTAGCAATGCTTAGCATCACCTTTTCTCCATTCATATCACTCACAATATGCCCAGGTGTCTGGGCAACAATAGTCTGTTTATCGATTTGATATTGCGTTCTACTCATTGTCTGATTCTCCCTTATGTTTGTTTAAAATAAGTTCTACCAACTCTTTTGCGGTAAAGCGGGATTTTGGTCGTTCGATTTGATAAATAGTGAGCCAATCGGTTAATTTAGATGTGGTTATTAAGTGCCATTCCAATAGATCTAAAGGTTGAAGAAAAGTGTTTCGAAATGTGTGGTTATACAATATTTGTAGCCTTTCAAGATTTCGGATTTCTTTTATTTCGATCTCTTCTCCATCCGTTTTTTTCAGTTCGAAGATACCCGCTAAAGGAAGAGAGTTTGTTTCAAACTTATGTTCCATTGGCACACTAAATTTCTCTTCTCGATAGGCAATCGGTTTGTAAGGATTAGTAGTCATTTCAAACGCCTGCAAACTTTCAAGCCATAACTTTTGATAGGGATAGGTAGGGATTACGATTGGATTTCCGTCTTTATTTAATCGGACTGGAATGATGTCGTCACTTATCAATTTATAGCCTTTTTTCAAAAATGCCCTAGCTAAAGTGGACTTACCTGCACCACAATCTCCTACAATGGCATATACTTTTCCATCAATCGCTATACCGCTGCCATGCAGGGGCAGAATTCTTTTTTGCATAAGCAGAATTCCCATACATGTACCTAATAAATAAAGACGAATTTCATCCATTTTATTTGCTGACAATGGTGTAATATAGATACTTTCCCCTTTTTCGATTAAGAAGATAGCGATATTCGGAACATGGAACAGAACCATTTCCTTCTCTAGGACAAAATAATTATTATCTTTTACTTTAGCATTCCAATATTTGCAAAGGTCGCTTTCTTTTATAACTATTTCTGGAGTAGCTTCCACTTGATCTTCATTACTTAACTCTGGTAACTCGAATTCACTGTAAATATGGAATCCAAAAGCATAATAACGAAATGCATTTTTTGTTATCATATATCCTCCTATATCCTCTTCATTATCCACCAAAAAGAAAAGCCTCTACCTTCATAGCAGCGAAGGATGGAGGCCGATCGAAAAAAATAAAAAATTGCGCCCTACAAAGTTGAACTGATCATTAGCTCCAGCCAAGATCAGGGAATGGCGTTCCAGTTTCATAAGTAGCATCTAACTTATTGTTATTAAATGGGCCTGCCATCGTTTCTTTTACATCTAAAACTTCTAAGTTCGGCTCTTTCCATTCAAGCTTGTTCATTTTATCACCTCCTTTCAAGTTGTAAATGTTTATAGTCTTTCCACTCAACCTGCCAAATTTAGCTTCTTCAAAAATCGATAAACGATAATACTTCTGAACAAGGCTCGAACATCAGGGTCTACTGCATGTTCAGAAATTGCTCCTCTTTCCGCCTTATCTAGTCCCCTTTGCAAACAGCCATGATTTATATAGGTAAGAATCACCGGGTCTTTTGAAACCTTCCTTGCCTCACTCAACAAACTCTCCCAATTAGGCGTTATTCGATAAAGCCAATCCGTCCCTTGAGCACCTCTTATTTGCTGATTAAGTCGTATCTCATCGGGCAAATAACCATCCGTACTTCTTCGTATAAGTGCACGATCCATCCCCTTTTGAACATACTGATCTTCTGGAATAGATAAACAAAAACGAACAACCCGTAGATCATTTGTTGGATCTCGACTGATTAGTCCATATTTCAGTGAAAGTTTAGTCATGAATGTATTGGAAGCATTCCAGTGAAATAAATCATCAAAGTGCCTTCTTCTTTGCTCAAATGCGTTCAATTCAGAAAACCAGCCTGATGTGCTAATTCCTGCCTCTTCTAATTTTGTATAAATTTTTGTTTTTTCTGCAAATTCCGGATTAATTAGAGGTGGCGGACCACCAGTTGTAAATTCCTTCCTTTGTTTATTTAAAAAAGGAAATGTTTCTCTTAGCACCATACTTGCGACTCTTTTTCTTGGTCTTGAAATGTTCCTACTGTATGCCTCCACTTCTTTATAAAGCTTGAGCAATCTAAATTGTTTTAGTAAAAGGGGAAAATAATCTTGAACTCCTCCCCATGAAATAGACAGGTTTCCTCGATTCCCATTAAGAAGAATACCGATGTCCTTTTTCTGTGCCTCTTCAAAAATCCCCTTAATCCAAAAAGAGTTTTCAAAAAACTTATAGGGCATTTCCATTATTTCTAAAGATTCATCTATCTGTGTATAAGAATCCTTTCCTTCAAAATCTAGGTAATAATCCTGCAAACCGCCAATATAATTTACTGTTTTTTTGACATAAGCAGTTTCATTTGCCACTAAGTTCTTCGGCCCAAAAGGAGTAAAGTCCTTAGGCGGTATATAGCTAAAGGTATGTAATGAAGTATCTTTAGGAAGATGCTTTGCTGCTAAGCTAACAACCGATCCAGAATCCAAACCACCGCTTAACTGAGAACCAACTTTTTTATATGTTCTAAGCCTTGCTTGGATGGCTGATTGATATATCTCTTGAAATGCTTCTACATAATCATTGTCTGTAGATAAACGTAATGGCTTTATTTCATGGCTCAGATGACTATATCGATTTAGTTTTTTTTGTCCATTCTCGATAGTGATACTATGTGATGGTGGCAATTGCTCGATTCCGACAAAGGGAGTGATTGAGGAATCTGCAGTATCTACTACTCCTGCAATAGCTAAGTATTCAGCTAACCATTCTTCATTTAACCGTATCTCTACATTTGGTAATTTCAATAAGGATTCTATTATTGTTGAAAAGAAAAAACGATTTTCCTTGTACAGATAGTATATTGTTCTGCTTCCCGAAAAATCTCTAGCACCAAATAGCTTTTGTTTCCTTTCATCCCAAATGAAGAAGGCAAAATCCCCAATTAGATATTTTGGTGTTTCCTCCTCCCATTTGAGGTAGGCAAGAAGGATTAACTGTGTATCAGAAATAGTTCGTTGCAAAGAACTATCAATCTGTAAAGAGCGAAACAATTCCTTTCTATTATCAATAATAGAATCAGAGGTAATTACCAACCCACTTGTTTTATCATAATGAGGATTTCTTTCTCCAATTGATTCTGGTGTAATCCATTGTGCATGACAACCAAGAAAAAGATTTGTTCCTTTATATACTTGAATATCATCTGAAGGGAATGCTTGAAAGCCATTCATTATTCTGCTAACCTGCTCACTTGAAATACTCTCTTGATTGTCATATAAGATTCCAGCTATACCACTCATTTATTATGATTCACCCTTTTTATTCTTTATAAAGAACAATAGCTTTAAAAAAATACCTTGAAATATAAATATCCTATAAACTAATTCTTTATTAAGAACATATCATACTAATACCTTTCAGGCAATACTACTTTATAAATTTGCTGCTTTACTTTTAAAGGTTATTCCGTTCATTATTTGCTCCCATTCTGAAGAGAATCGATAGATATCTTCTTCTACTAGCTCACTACCAGTCTGTACCTCAATAATTTCCATTGTACTTGTTGCTCTTAAAGCATGCTTTGTTCCTAGTGGAATATGAATAACATCTCCTGACCGAATGTGCTGAAGTTGGTCATCCAATACCAAGACACCTTCTCCTTTAACGACTGTCCATACTTCACTTCGTTTATAGTGAACCTGATAGCTTAGGTTTTTGCTTGTTTCTACACATATTCTTTTTGTCAAAACTTCATTTCCCTCTAAATATTTCGTATGTTCTAATACCTTATACCAGCCCCATCTTCTCTCTTCAAACATTGGTCTCTCTATTAGGTCTTTTAATACTTCCTTCACTTGCGGACTGTCCTCTTTATTTGTTACCAAAATGCCATCTGGACTCGCCACAACCACAACATCGTGTAAACCAATTAATGTAATAGGGATATCCAACTCATTTACAATATGAGAATTTGTTATTCCTTTACTGACAAAGCCCTTTCCACTAATCGGATTTTGCATTTCTTCTGTTAACGTGTTCCAAGTGCCAAGATCCTTCCAATATCCCTCATAGGATAAAGCAATTACTTGCTTTGCCTTCTCTACCACTTCATAGTCAAAACTATTCTGGGGCAATAGGTGGTATTGACTTACTAACTGGTCATATTGAATAGGGTACCCTTTTTCCAACAGGAGATTGAGTATATATTCAATTCGGAAAGCAAACACCCCGCAGTTCCATAGCCCTCCACTAGCTATTAATTGCTCCGCCTCTTTTTGGCTCGGCTTTTCCTTGAACGAGGATACATACATAAAATCCCGCTCTTCTTCCAAGTAGGGGACAATATATCCATATTTCTCAGATGGATACGTTGGCTTTACCCCCATTAAAGCAAGATCAGCATCACTTTCGATAAGCTTGCCTTCCAGCTCTTTTACTTTCGAGAAAAAATGGTCTTCTACAAAAGGGTCGACAGGAAGAATGGCCACTACTTCATCAGGACTGCAGCCTTTGATGGAATATAAATAAACAGCTGCTAGGGCAATGGCTGGAAATGTATCTCTTCTCATTGGTTCGACCACAATCGGCACCTGTGCTCCAACTTGCATTTGAATCATTTCTACTTGTGATTTACTTGTTGCAATCAGCGAACCCTTTGCAAGATTATTTTTTGTAAGCTGCCCCCAAACTCTTTGAACCATTGATTCCTTGTTACCCTCTTCATCTGTTAACACTTTCAGAAATTGTTTCGAGCGGGCATCATTAGACAACGGCCAAAGACGTTTTCCAGAGCCACCAGACAATAAAACCAGTTTCAATTCTATCCTCTCCTTTTACCAGTTATGCTAATGTTTGATTTCTGGCTAATTCTTGGGTAACGAGCATTTTTCTTAAGGCTCCCTTTGTTTGTGCTAATTGTTTGTATCCCCCTTCTTGTATCACCTTTCCATCTTCCAACACCAATACCTTATCTGCATTTCGAATCGTAGATAGGCGGTGGGCAATTATAATTATCGTCATTTTTCCTTTTAATTGGTCAATAGCTTGTTGAATTTTCTGTTCGTTTTCGCTATCTAATGCACTTGTTGCTTCATCCAGCACAAGAATAGCAGGTTTTCTCAAGATTGCTCTTGCCAAAATTATTCGCTGCCGCTCTCCGCCTGAAAGCCTAATGCCTCTATCACCAATAATTGTATCCAACCCTTCTGGCATTTGTTTTACAAAGTGGTCTGCAGCAGCGAATGACAAAGCCTCCCACAATTCAAACTCCGTTGCCTCTGGTGCAACCATTAATAGATTGTCACGAATGCTACTATGAAATAGAAACGGCTCTTGGGCTACATAACTAATCGAACTCCGATACAGTAATAAATCTTCCTCTGTTAACGATTTTCCATTTATAAGTAATTTACCTTTTTCAGGCTGTAACAGGCCCATTACTAAATCTACTAATGTAGTCTTTCCTGCCCCTGATGAGCCCACTATTGCGGTCATTTTATTTAAAGGAATTTGAATATTGACGTTATCTAATATCCACTCCTCTTGCTGTCGATGATAACGAAAAAAGACTCGCTCGCATTCTATCTCCCGCTCCAGAAAAAAAGACTCTCTTTTCTTTTTCTGAATCTTACTCCATTCTTGGCAGCTTTTGCTTTCTGCTTGAACACGGAGAACATGATCCAATGCAGGAAACATGGAAACAATTTGTTCTGTACTACTTTGCAAAGCGGAAAATCTTGGCCATAGTCTTGAAAAAATTAAGATAATCACAATAAGCTTCTCTGGAGGAAGCTTAAGAAAGGAAAAAGAAATGGACACAAAAAGTACAATCAAAAAGCCAGCCATTAAGCGATAAACAAAGGTAGATTTCGCATTCAATCGGACCAGTTTCATCACATTATTATGTATTTGATGGGACTTCGATTGAAACCAATGAAAAAAAAATGGCTCTAGCATATTGCTCTTCATATCTTTCATCCCACTAAACTGCTCTGTAATTCCTCCAAAATAATCATTCATTAATTCTGTTGTTTCCTTACCGATTGTCTTAGAATTCCTCACAAATTTCCGCATAAACATACTAAGTAAGCCACCACTAATTAAAACAATACTTGTTAAAGATGGCGATAAGAGAAAAGCCAGCAAGATTTGGACAAAAGTAAAAAATACAATGCTGATGAATTGGATAATACTATGTGTTCCTACGCCTACTCGTGACACCTCTGTTGTGAGAATATAGTTAAAATCAGCCTTTCTTTTTCTCAACATATATTCCCACTTTACTTTTATAAGCGATTCATATGTCTCTATTCGAAGTTGCTTAATAAAGTTTTGCTGGATATCCGTATTTAAAATGGTTTGACTCCGTTGAAGCAAAGCCTGACCTGCTATCAAAATAAAGTACATCATTAACACTGATACCAAATTTAGTTGAAAAGGTAACTTTTCCATTCCTTCTACTATTAAGGAAATAGGAAACATATCGTTCACCTGCATGTTCAACAATCCAATAACTGAAAGCATCGGAATTAAAAGATAAATGCTAATTCCTTCAAGTGCACTAATTAAAATGCTAAGAAAAATATTAAGATACATTTTTGTCCCAGTAACTGCCTGTAGTTTTTTTAAAAAAACGATAAGATTTTTCATTTCTAAAGTCTCCTAAGTGAAACTTTTTGCTTTAAGCATACTCGCCATAGCCACAAGAATGGTCTTAATGGAATATAGAGAAAATATAATCCTTCGGGTAAAGGAAGTACTTCTGCATCCCATGAATTGGCATAAAATTTCCGAATGATGTAAGATGCTTTCTGATTAAATGACTTCATTTTAAATAGATACCTTTTCCCTTCTTTATCCCAAGTCTTGTTTGGAGGATTAAAAAAGTTAATTCTCTCCCTCATGAATACAAAGGCTTTTAGTGCAAGCACTTTCGATCGTTTGTTTATCTTTCCTTGATACATTTTTGGGTATAATTGTAGTTTTTCTACTAAATAGAGCGTTTGTTCATAAAGATGGAAGGCTTGATTTTCCTTGATGACTGCGGGGCAACTAAAATCTTCTTTTCTCTTCAGCATTTGCACAATGTCTTCTAGCCAACGAATTCGAAACCAGCCATGACGTGCTCCATGTGTAACAAGATAATCGAACAGTATTTCCTCTTCTAAAGTGTGGAATGTAGTTGTCCCTATAGGCACAGCCTTTCGATTATTCCATAATTCTTCAAAACTCGGCTCTTTATTTGGACCTGGATGAAGCCTCCAATGAACTTCCACTTTGCAATTTTTCTCTTTATGGAAGAATTCAAGATGATGGTTTCTTTTTTCCCAATCTTTTAATTTTCGCGGAGGTTCATACTCCATCTCATAGCCTTTTGCTTTAAGGATCTCTGTAGTTGACAACAAATCGTGAAAGGAAATCAAAATATCAAGGTCATTGGAAGTTCTTGAAGAAAAATCCCCGTACAAATAATAGGAAAGGATCGGTCCCTTTAAAGTCAGCATTCGAATTCCATTCTTCGTTAGCGTAGCTGAAATACTATCTAGTTCTTTGATCAGTTGCAGCATTTTGATTGTATTTTCTTTATATAAATTCTCTACTATTTTGACTACGTCATTAGGCAGATAAAGGGGGGCTATATTAGAAAGTCTTAAATAGATGGTCGGATACACTTTATGAAAATAAACCAACTGGAGGAACTCCTTCCAATCCACCTTTTCATGAAACTCGTCAATCAGCTTTGTTGAATCTGCCCTACCATTTAATAGTCTTAATAACAATTGAAGCTCATTGGAACAGCTATGCAGTTCAATCTCTTCTGGCCTCTTCATTCTTCTCACCTCTTTTACTCATTCCACCAGCAAATGTATTCACTACTGTAAACCGTTGTTTACCACTCACTCCTGTCACATAATAAGAACCACTTCTTACCCATGCATGTGCCTGCATTTTGCCTGATTGATCCCTAGCAATACCTAAATATAAAGTAGTTGGAATTTTCCTTCTATTTAACATTCTGCTTGCTGCAATTGCTTGGACAAGACAAGCACTTTCCCAAAATGTATATTTGCTCATCGTCTCAATCGCTAAGGATACATCTTTAATAGTCTTCTCATTGCCATGCACATGAGCTCCCGTTTCTATAGATTCTTCGCCCAAGCTAGGAGCTACTTTGGCAAATGGTAATAGCTTTAGAAACCTTCCTCTTGCCAAAAAAATAAATGCCTCGAACATCAGGCATTTGAGTTTAAAATCCATTTTGATAAACTTTTTGACTTTCCGTATCACTCTAAACATCCTTTTAAATCTACCTTTACTAGTAAATTATCTGCTAATAATTCTTCCAAGAAATGCTCCACTTGTTGCTCGCATTCTTCTTTTGAAACCTCATAATCTTCCATTAACATGGCTACGATTTGATGCTCACTTATCGGATATCTGCAATATCCCCAGATGACTGTACCTATTTCTCCAATCTTGTAATACATATTTTTTTGCTCATTCCAAATATACATTTGGCTATTTAACTCTTTACACATATTTTCATTGTTAACTTGATAAAAACAGTCTCTTGTTAACTCCTCATTTAATAACATCATCATCACTCCTAACTGATTGATTGTTTCTTGGTCCAATGAACGTCTGAGATGATATAGGATTTTACTACATTGATAGTAGTTGATCTTTCACTACTTAGTTCTTTCTGTGCTATTTTCGCCTCAATAAATTGTTTAAATTCTGCTCGAAACCGTTCAGGTGAGAATTTCAATGCATGCTCTCGACAATCAACTGGATTAAGTGGTAAATGTTCAAATTGCTCCACTGCCTTTTTTATTCCCTCTGGTGTTTGTTCATAGAAGAAATAACCGGTTGGATGGTCCGATTCATTGTATCCCTTTACCGTTTCCAACGATCCACCTTTTCCAAAGGCAATGACTGGTGTACCACAAGCCTGTGCTTCTAGAGGGGTTATGCCAAAGTCTTCTTCCGCAGCAAAAATAAATCCTTTTGCTCTTTGCATATGATCTTTTAAAACTTCAAAGGATTGATAACCCATCATGTTGACATTCAGACCTGCTTTCGCTTTGATTTTTTTAAAATCAGGACCATCTCCAATGACAATTAGCTTTTTATCAGGCATCAGAGAGAATGCTTCAACTATTGTATCGATTTTCTTATAAGGAACCATTCTGGAAGCTGTTAAGTAAAAGTCTTCTTTTTCAGCATGGAAACTAAATCCTGATACATCTACTGGCGGATATACGGTTTGGGATTCACGTTTATAAACCTTCCAGATTCTTCTCCCAATAAAATCAGAATTAGACATAAAAAAATCTACACCATTAGCTGTCCGATAGTCCCAATTCCGAATCTGGTGTAAAAGAATTCTAGTTAAGTATCCTTTTATTCCTTTATCCATACCTGCTTCTCTTAAATATTGATGTTGCAAATCCCAAGCATAACGTATTGGTGAGTGAACATAAGAGATATGAAGCTGATCCGGCCCAGTTATGACACCTTTTGCTACAGCATAGGAGCTGGAGATAATTAAATCATATTTGGATAAATCTAATTGCTCGATTGCTAATGGCATAAAGGGCAGGTACGCACGGTACTTCCTTTTTGAAAAAGGAAGTTTTTGAATAAAAGTCGTATTCACTTTCTTATTTTGAATAAAATGCCGATCTTTTTCCTCTAAGTATTCGACTGTGCTGTAAAGATCAGCATCCGGATAAAGCTTTAGTATCTCCTCTAGTACTTTTTCTGCACCATTATAAACTACCAACCAATCGTGGATAATTGCCGTTTTCAAGGGAATGCCTCCTTTTTATCATGCTTTTTTCCTTATTTTCACCCATTGTTCAGAAGCTGTCTCCTTTTTATATGATAATGCCTTGTCTTTACTCCATTCCTTTACCTTCTCATCAATAAATTCTTTAAACTCTTTTCGAAAACGTTTATTAGAAAAAGACAGGGAGTGATTTCGGCAATCGATCGAATCAATATGGATATGCTCAAACTTTTGGATAGCAGTAGCAATCACTTCAGCATTTTGTTCATAGAAAAAGATACCTGTTGGGCGAGGAGATTCATTGTATCCTCTCACCGTTTCTCGGGACCCACCCTTTCCGTATGCAATTACAGGTGTCCCACATGCCTGTGCTTCTAATGGAGTAATTCCGAAATCCTCTTCTGCAGCAAAAATAAAGCCTTTCGCCCGCTGCATATGATTCTTTAATATTTCAAAGGGTTGGTATCCCATCAAAATAACATTCGGCCCAGCCTTTGCTTTTATTTTTTTATAGTCAGGACCATCTCCAATGACAACTAGTTTCTTATCTGGCATTAAAGAAAAAGCCTCCACAATGGTATCTATCTTTTTGTACGGTACCATCCGTGAGGCCGTTAAATAAAAATCTTCTTTCTCTTCCCTTAATGTAAAAGCAGATACATCTACTGGAGGATATACTGTCTTTGCTTCTCTCCTATATGTCTTCCAAATTCTCCGTCCGATAAAGTCAGATACACACATAAAAAAATCCACACCATTAGCAGTTCGATAATCCCAGTTTCGAACATAGTGCAGAATGTACCTTATTATCCAGCCTTTCATTCCTTTTTCAAGACCAGATTCTTTTAAATATTGATGCTGTAAGTCCCAAGCATAACGTATAGGTGAATATACATAAGAAATATGCAATTGATCTGGACCAGTTATAACTCCTTTGGCAACGGCATGAGAACTAGAGATGATTAAATCGTATTTCGAAAGATCCAGTTGTTCGATTGCTAAAGGCATAAGAGGAAGATAATTACGATACCACTTCTTGGTGAAAGGAAGCTTTTGTATGAAAGTAGTTTTCACCTGTTTATTTTGAATAAAATTCCTGTCTTTCGCTTCTAGATGTTCAACAGTGCTGTATAGGTCTGCATCTGGGTAGAGTTTGAGTAATTCCTCTAGCACTTTTTCTGCACCGTTGTAGACGACTAACCAGTCGTGGATGATAGCTGTTTTCATGAGATTTGACCTCCTTCAGTATGAAATACACTTAAAAGATTATTAGAGGTTTTTATTCTACTCATACATTTTTGTTTATTGTAGATTTATTTTTTTGATATTTATTTATATTAATAACACTCAACAGTAATTGCAAAAATGATTTATATGAATCCATATAAAATGAGAATAATGCCTTATAGTTCACACCTATCTTACAGCTTGCATATAAATTAATTATCCATTTTACAATCGAACTACTTACTACACCTAAAGCAGCAGCTTCTCCCCCCATCAATCTATATAAAACTACAGTAACAACTAATCCCACTATTATACTTAAAATCTCCGAATAGGTAATTCTATTAAACCTAGCTTCAGTAGTTAAAAAATTGATTAATATCGCATTTCCTATCGAAAACGGTACACTGCATAATAGTATTACTGCCATCATTATTGAATCTATAAATTCTTTACCGTAAATTAATGGAATCACTATAGGTAGGACACTACTTAAAAGTATTGATACAAAGAATGTACCATAAAATAACGTCCCGTGTATTCTTTCCACTTTCATATATCTCTCAGTACTTTTTAAATCCATTAATTTTGGCATCAAATAGACACTTATTGCTCCATGAATTAGTGATATTAACATGTTTCTAATACTTACAGCTACCGTATATAAACCTAAAATAAACGGACTTAGAACTAAGGAAATTACCAACTGATCCATTTGATTCCCAAAACTTGATGTTATGGAATAGCCATAAATTTGAATACCTCTCTTTGTTAATTCTTTCGTTTTATTTAAAGTGTTATTTATTGTTGGTTTTATAAACTTTAAAACCATTAACAAGGAAATGATACAAATAAGAACATTTAATACAGTAGTTATAACAATGAAATTATAGACATTGTATTTACCAGCAAAAATAAGAACTAAAATTATTGTAACAATCCCAAGTGGCGTCATTAATTTAATCGCCATTACATGCTTAAACTTATTTATACCTTGTAGACTTCCTATTAGACCATGTGACATTATCGCAAAAGGTAATGCTAGTAATGATATTTTTGCCATATTTATAATAGAAGCGGGTTGATTGGAGATTATCATTGGAAATACTATAAAGCCGATAATTAAACCAATAGGACCTATAATAGCATTAAGTATAAAATACGCACTTAAATAACTGCTTTGTTCCTTATTATTTTTCTTTCCTAAGAAAGTAAGTGCACCAGGCAATCCAAACGTAAAAAGCAAGATGAATAAATTCGGCCATCTAGTTGCTATTGCCAATTCCCCTCTCCCATATGCCCCTAGATAACGTGCACTTAAAATACCAGTAATTAAATTAATAACCATAATAAATAAATTTACAGATAAACTAGATAAAAATAACTTTTTCATCTACTAACTCCTATAATTACTATAGATTCCCCGCAATTATTCCTATAATTACCTAACCTGAATCGCATGCTCGTATACCTTCAATCTTTGTTTTGCTGCTTCACTCCAACTGTATTTTTGTGCTGTATTATAAGCATTCATTTGTAAGCTATGTAATAATTCAGGATTGTTAATGAGCTTTTCAATGGCATGCTTTAATAGGTCTTTGTTTCTTCTTGGCACAACAATTCCATCATGCATATTCGTTAAAATGTCTAACGGTCCTGGTGTTTCAAATGTAATTGGTGCTAGTCCACAAGCCATGGCCTCTATCAATGTCTTTCCAAACCCTTCAGATAATGAAGGAAATAAATTAATTTGGTAATGTTGTAGTAGTTCTGGCAGTTCACTATGTTTATATTTTTCAATCACCTTCACTCTACTTCTTACCTCAAGAGTGTAATCCTGATAAACCTTTTCACAATTACATCCTGTTCCTAGAAAAGTTAACTCTATATTTGGATACTTCTGAAGTAAATCATTCATTACTTCTGATGTATACTTTATACCTTTTCTTTGAATGTAACTTCCGACCTGTACTATTTTAATAGACTTACTAGTATCCATTTTCCGAGTGAATTTTCTCCCCAAAAAGTAATCAGGTATACCATTGGGAACAATATATACACTTTTAGGGTTTACGTTGAAATGATTGATTGCATAATCCTTATCATTCTCATTTAAGAATATAGAAACATCAGACATTTTTATAGACTTAGCTACTTCCCAAAGTCTAAATCCCCCCCAATATATTGGGTATTTCCAGCTGAAATTCACATGGCCATTCTTTGATTCTTTTACTAACTCTTTATGAGCTAAATGCTCTAATCCGTGACTACTAAAAACGGTAGTAGGACGATTTCTCATGGAGGACAATACCCAGCCATCTCCTGAAGCAATGTCTATCACATCATAATCATTCCATTTCATCTTATTCAAAGCTACTTTCCATGGGAATAAAACCTTATCCGATAGACCACCAGAGAAAATTTTTAAATCATCCATGAAAAACGTATCAGCTTGCACACCTAAATCTCTAAGTGCATCCCTAAAAGCTATTCTAGTACCAGAAACTCCGGTATTTGGATCATTATCAGCACTTGATATTAGAGCTACCTTCATTTTTACACCTCAAATATATTTATATAATTGTTTACTGCTTAATGTGAGAATTTAGATACTTTTCAACTAATGATACTGTTGTTCTAATATCAAATTTATTTTGAAACTTGTGATAGCCATTTCTCGCAATAAAATTATATTTTCCTTCCTCTTTATAAAGCGACTCTATTTTTTCAGCTAATTGTTTGTAATCTCCCGGTGGATATAAAACACCGGTGAAATCATCCTCAATTAACTCCAATGGACCACCAATCCCAGCAGCAATAACCGGCTTTCTAGAAGCCATCCCTTCAATAATCACCCTGCCAAACGGCTCTGCTCTAATAGACGCATGTACTAAGATATCGATATCTTTTAGCAGTTCCAAAACGTTTTCCCTATGACCTAGAAACTGAATATAATCACAATCCTCCGCTAATTCTATTAAATGATTCTTAAACTGAAGTTCTTCTTTTTTTTCAAACAAGACATCCCCAATCAGCAAAAATTTAACTTGAGGATATTTTGGATGCAAAAGTTTTGCTGCTTTAATGAATACATCTTGCCCTTTCCATCTAGCAATCTGGCCAATAATTGCAACTTTAAATTCCTTCACTTCTACTAACCTCCTCTAGTGGAAGAATCCCGTTATAAACAATTTTTATTTTCTCTGATTTTCCAAATTGACTGGATACAGACTTTGAAATACATATAATTTCATCTGTGAGCTTTGATAGAGCAATAAACAATTTCTTATTTATCCCGCCATCAATAATATCCCTCACATGCCAAATAACCTTTTTAAATGCCAACTTTCCAACAACTAGACCAATAAAATGGGCTTTCATCGAGTTAGAATAAACAATTTTCGCCTCACTCTTATACATGAAAGAAAAAAGCTTAACCATTGGGGTAAATAAAGAGAAGATAGACAAGAACCTTACTATACTTTTTTCATCTCTGTTATACTTCAAGACTTTATCGGAAAATGGAATGACAGCAACCTCTACACCAGAAATTTCCGAGACTCGTTCAACAAGGGGACCGTTCTCAAAGCAAACTAGTATAGGATGAAATCTTTCTTTATTGATATAGGTCAATATATCAATTAAACTTCTTTCTCCGCCTCCAATAATGGCGGTGTGTACTAAGAACATTACTTTAATTTTTCCAACTGGCTTCACTGGCTCCCCTCCTTCCTACTATTTTTATGCATAAAAATAGTAGTTCTCGACTGCTTCAAGGCACACTTTCTATAAATTTGCTAGCTTGGGAAAAGAGGAGTGATAGTTGTTGATTTCCTTACTTATTCTTTGTATATCAGCATCCACCATCACTTTTATCATTTGTTCCAGCTCTGTCTTTGCCCTCCAATTTAACTTTCTTTTCGCTTTCGATGAATCTCCCAAAAGAACATCTACTTCTACTGGACGGTAGTATTGCGAGTCTATTACAACATAATCCTGATAATCTAAATCAAGATAACTAAAGGCAATCTCACAAAGTCTGCGAACAGTGGTTGTTCTGCCAGACGATATAACGTAATCATCTCCTGATTCTTGTTGAAGCATTAGCCACATTGCTTCTACGTAATCTGCTGCATAGCCCCAATCTCTTTTTGCCTCTATATTGCCAAGCCTCAATTGCTTTTGCATGCCCCATTTTATTCTTGCGGCAGCATCTGTGATTTTTCTGCTAACAAATTCAATTCCCCTCAATGGCGATTCATGATTGAACAAAATCCCACATGAAGTATGCATTTTATAGCTTTCTCGATAGTTAATGGTCATCCAATGTGCGTATAATTTGGCTACACCATAAGGACTTCTAGGGTGAAATGGCGTTTTTTCCGTTTGAACCTGCTCTTGCACTAATCCAAACATTTCGCTTGTCGATGCTTGATAGAATCTTATCTCTGGATTAATTATCCTTATAGCTTCAAGCATGTTTACTGTTCCCAATCCGGTGATATTGCCTGTTAAAACAGGCTGTTCCCATGAAGTACCAACAAAGCTTTGTGCCGCCAAATTGTATACTTCATTCGGCTTGGATACCTGCAATGCTCTTATTAGAGAGGACAAGTCTGTCATATCTCCGTCTATTAATACCACTTCTTCTTTAATTTGCAGATATTCTAGTCTCCATAAAGTATCTGTACTTCTTCTGGCTAGTAATCCAAACACTTTATATCCTTTATTTAATAGTAATTGTGCTAAATAGGCTCCATCTTGACCGGTAATTCCTGTAATCAGTGCAGATTTCAATCATCTCGCCATCCTTTTTAGTTATAAATGTCAATAGTTTTTCTATTAATACTATTATCAAAAACAGTACGTACTGCATCGACTACTTTATCCCAAGTGTAATTTTCCATTACAAACTTTCTACAATGCTCACGATTGGGAAGTTTCAATTTTCCAGATAAAATCTCTTCTAACTTACTTGCTATTGCTTGATCAGAACTATCTCTAAACAATAGTTGTTCATCTAATTTTTTCAAAATTTCCTTTGTCCCTCCATAAGGAGTCCCTAATACTGGTGTTCCACATGCTAAAGACTCCACTGTCACCAATCCGAATCCCTCTAATGTGATTGTTGGTACAATACTAAGATCAGCGATTTGATACCAGCCTAAAAGTTCATCGTTTGTAATTTTCCCAAGCAGATAGACATTATTTTCAAGCCCTAAATTTCTAATTAATGATTCTAACTCTTTTCTTAAATAACCCTGACCAGCTATGTATAGCTTTGTATAGGGATACTCTGTAACTACTTTCCCCATTGCCTTCACAAGATTATCTATGCCCATTCTTCTCACTAGCCTTCTTGCACAAAACAAAACATTATCAGTAGTGTTTATTCCTTTTCTCCTTCTTATTTCCTCCCTATCCTCAGCTGGTTGGAAATATTCTGTATTTACTGCCCCAGGAATAATATTAATTTTACTTTCATCTATCCCATAGTCCTCCATTAATACATTTTTAAAATATTCACTTAGAACAATAAAAGAATCAGAGCGTCTATACGTTATTTTCTCTAAACTTTTTTTACTTTTATTCTTAACATTCATTATTAGGTTATGGTTAGTTTCTACAGTCGACTCCTGTGCCCATGGACCATGAAAATGTGTCACTATTGGTATATGATCAGGAATTAAATTCTGATTCACAAGTGAAAAATACAGAGCAAAATGTGGGTTAATTATATCTGGTTGAAAGGTGGAAATTAAATTTTTGATAGAATTGCGAAATAGATTAGCGCGATTTATCACGTGAGTGGAAGATCCCCCTTGTGAAGTGTCAATCATATAGTCAGGGATATCAAGTTCTGCTCCATTGCCTGTTATTAACCCTCGCACATCATGACCGTTGATTTGCATAGCATTTAAATAATCAGAGAAGTATCGATTTAATCCTCCTGGGGTCGTTTCGATCCACCCCATACCTGTTGATAGAACTTTCATTTTTTACCCCCATTTTATCCATTAACTATTTTATACAGCTAGTTCTTTATATATATTTAATGTTTCTTCACATACTCTATTTACACTAAGTTTTTCTAAATCTTTCTTTGCTTCTAACTTAAGCCTTGTAAGTTCCCTTGTATTGGAAAATAAAAAATCTATTTTTCCAGCCAATTCAATTATGTCTCCAGGTTTAATTAATATCCCAGATTCGTTATTTAATACTTCTGGAATTCCATCTACATCTGAAGCTATAATCGCACATCCTGCTTCTCTTGCTTCAAAGAGTACTAAGGGACATGATTCTCTATATGAAAAGAGCACAAATATATCAGCCGACAACAAATATTTTTGGGGCTCAGGTTCAAATCCAATAAAATGTATTCTATTACTATTAATTGAATTAGAAGCAATCTCCTCAAAAAAAGGTCTATCGGGGCCATCTCCAACAAGATATAGATTCGCATCAGTATGTTTACTTCCAACTATTTCAAAAGCCTTAATTAGTTCCATTATTCCTTTTCTTTTATTCATACCAGCTACTGTTACAATTGATCGCCCATCTAAGGATATAGGCATATAATCCTCTAGTTTTTTTATACGTGGACTATTTAATGTCCCATTTAAAACAGTGCGAACCTTATTTGGGGATATTTTTTTCTTATTTCTTAGGATTTCACTTACTGAACTACTCACAGCAATAACTCTATCTCCTACCCCCATAATCATAGATTGCTTATCGAATATATTATGTACTGTAGTTACAAGTTTGTATGAATGATTAATTTTTAATATTTTTGCTAGAAGTGCTCCTGTTACCATTTGCGCATGTACTATATCCGGGTTAAACTCCTTCATTATCTTATTAAACTCTGATAAGGCTCTAATAGAATGCAAGCCTCTTTTTTCTTGCTTCAATTGATAATGTGGTATTCCATATTGCTCTAGAAGTTTAGTAAATTCTCCACCAGATGAAGCAACCGCTACGTCCTCTCCAATTTGCTTTTGACTACAGGCAAGATCAATAGTTGCGTTTACAATCCCATTACCAGTATTACGCACATGATTTAGCACATGGATAATTCTCATTTTTATCACACTCTCACTCTATTTTCATTCAGGTTCAACATTTCTGTTACATACTTTTTAGAAACTTTGCTCCAGCTATTTTCTTCTGCAATTAATCTACCATTAACTCCAAATTCATTTAATAATTTTTCATTAAAGATAAATTTGTTTATTGCGTCGGCAAGTTCATTTTCATCATTCGGATCTTCCAGTACAATTCCAGCCGGATATTCTTTGGACTCCAGCAAAGTCGAAACTCCCGCTTCTTTAGTCGTGATAACTGCTGTTCCTGTCGCCATTGCCTCCAGTACTACTAAGGAAAATGGATCATACCTGGTTGGAAAAACGAAAAGATCTACTTGACTCATTAAGGTGGCGATGTCATTTCTATATCCTAAAAAAATAACACGTTCTTTTAACCCCATCTTCTCTGCAACTTCTGGATAGATACTCCCTTCCTTACTTCCTGCTACCAATAAATAAATATCTGGAACCATCAGCATTGCCTTTAGAACAGTGCCTAAATTTTTTCGATTAGATTTTATATCTCCAGCAAATAACATTGCCCTTTTATAGTAATTATTATGGAGGAATAGCGGCTTTCCTTCTCTATTAGGAGTAAACTCATCAATATCAACGCCATTATTTATTACAACTATTTTAGATTCTGGCATCCCTATCTTCAGGAGTTCCTGTTTTACTTTATTTGATACTGCCACTATTTTTTTTGTAGATCGGAGAGAGATTTTTTCTAACTTAGAATTAATAAAACTATATAAAAACTGATAGAATGTTTTTATCGTTTTCTTTTCTCTAAAAGGATGATAAATAGAATCAACCCAAGAAGAGTGAACAAAATGAACAATATTCATCTCACTTTTTACCCATGTAATAAATCCATTTAAAATAAGAAAATCAGGATTAATCTTTTTTATCATGTATGTGCTTAATAGGGCAAAATGCTGATATTTTAATAGATTGGTAGGCAAAATGCTAGCTCTGACTCTATGCCAAGTTATATTATTATTTTTCAGAAGAGATTCATCAATTTCAGTAGAGACAATTATTACTGATAGACCACACTCTATTGCAGTCTTCACTATTTCATAATTTACCCTTCCCTGGCCATCTCCTTTAATTAACTTATGTGTGACAATGCATATTTTCATGCAACATTACCTTCTTTTATCTTTAATTTTTTTAATATATACTTACAGCCAGTTTTGAGGAACTATAATGTTTGGATGGAAATCAGTTTCAAAAAATTCTCCCCAACGATCAATAGTTTTAAAATTTGTTATAGGATTTTTCCACCCTCTTTCTCTACAAACGACATAGAAATAATAAACCATATTAAAAAGCCACCCATTCCTGGAATACTATTAAAGCCTAATAGACTTATAAGTAAAGTAATTATCATTGCAATTCCAAGTTGAGAATAGCTTTGTTGACAAGAGAAATTAGCCAACTTCCTTCTTAGCATTTGGAATAATAAAAATAATCCAGCAAAAAATAAAAAACCCCCGCCCCAACCAAATGTATAAAAAATATTTAGGATGCCATTATCAAAATTTCCACTTTTTCCCAAATTTCCATTATTACTTAATTTAGTACTTACTCCACTTGATCCAAAACCATTACCAAGTGGATTCTTAAGTATCTTTTTTGACGTTTCGATTGCAAAATTTAATCGTGCATTAAATGATGTATCTTCCTCTAAATTACCCAGAGTCGAAAAGCGCTCACTTATTTGGGCTGCTCCTGGTATCAGGTTAACTAGATTGATAAGAATTATTATAACGATTGTAATTAAACCTAAATACTTTACTTTTTTCCATATGCTTCTAGAAAAAAGGATATAAACCATTATTGCCACAATTGTAAAAATCCAAGAAGACCTTACTAAAGAAATGGCTAATGCAGATAGAACAATAAAAACTCCAACCCATCCAAATAATCCCCTCCACCTTTTTTCCAAAATCATTGGTACTATTGCGATCGATAAAAACAAAGCAAAAGGTCCCGGCGAATTCAATGTAGAAAATATTCTGAAATTCATTGATTCAGCTACACCGATTGAATTCATTTCTACATTTTCCATCCAAAATTTATCCCACTCTGGTAAATAAAAATATTGAATCCACCCATAAATTGAAACAAATACCGCTATTGTAGATAACGAGGAAAGCCATAAATCTCTAAATTTCATTTCATGCTTACTTAATGAAGCACTATAAATAAACACAAGAAACGGAATTACGTAATTAGCCATTTCATATAATGCTGAACCTCTATTACTAATTATTCCAATAGCAAAAGCGTAAATAAAGGCTCCTACAAAACAGTAAATTATCTTTTTTTGCTCATTATCATAAGTTAATTTTTTATGCATGAAGGAGAATATTATAGTAGCAGTTAGTAGCAATGGAGCAATACTTAATAAAGAAATAGACTGATATTCCCCTAATATCCAGTCACTTACTCTTCTAATTCCAGGCATACTGCTCCAGATAATCAGCAAATAGATGATAAACAATCTTGATCTAAAATAAGATAAGAACATTCCAAATACAGCCATTGCTAGTATTAGTATTATTTGTGTTAATAAAATAACGCTAAATCTGGGGGTTACAATTCCCACCCCTACGGTTAAAACTATTAATATAACTAATAAACAATAAAACTGTTTTATTGATTTATTCGGATAGCCAATTACTCTATTCAAATTATTCGCACCTTCAATCACTTAGATATTGCAGTCACTTCCCTTTTCATCCTTACTCTAGTGGAAACATTTATAATAAACTTTTCGATACTATTCTTTTTCATAAATAACCTAATCATTTGTAACAATCCAGGCTTCTCTGATGTCCCAATAACAAGACACCATAATATAAAAGTTAGTTTTCTAATTTTAGTTTCCATAAAATCAGTCATGATAATTGTTTCATTGTAAACTGAATGGTAATACGCTTCCTTATTAAACCTCCCTCTCTGATCGAGATCAAAACGCGGAGCTGGATAATGATCCACTGCTGCTTCCGGGTCATATACCAGCCTCCATCCTCGCTTTCTTACACTTAAACTAAATGCCATATCATTATGTACTTGTGCTCCCTGACCTAATAATCTTTCATCAAAAGATAATCCAGCAACGGCCTTTCGTCGATAGCTCATATTTGCTCCTTTTAATACATCTACATCGCGAGCTTCTCCATATCCTAGATGATGATTGCCAATGACACGACCAAACCATTGTACTTTTCCAACAGGATCTTTCCTTCCCTCTTCTTTATAGTTGCCGTGAACTACCCAGTCACGCCCGCCGACTCCGCCAATTTGGTCAGAGCTTTTAAATATGTCGATTATCTTTTGAAGCCAATAAGTATGCGGCACTGTATCATCATCTAATATACAAATGAATTCTCCTGATGACTGCTGCAACCCTTCGTTTAATGCGGCAACTTGACCTGGTCGAGTTACGATTGCTTGTTTAATAGAAATAACAGATTGATAGTCTTTTAGAAAGCTTGCAGTTTGGTCATCTGTATCACGAACGATAACTATTACTTCATCCGGTTTATAAAGTTGTCTGCTTAATCCCTCCAAACACCTTTTTAAATCATTTGTCCGCTTATAAGTCGGAATAATTACCGACGTTTCCATTCCTTCATCCCTCCACTTAAAAGGCGTCCTTTGATCCAAATAGGACAAAAAATGTTTTAATGATTAACTTAAGATCAATAAATAGGTTTCTTTCTCTTATATATTTAAGATCAAGCTCTACCCATTCACTAAAACTAAGATTGCTTCTTCCACCAACTTGCCAATAGCAGGTGATGCCTGGAACTATCTTTAACCTTTGTCTTTCATACGGAGTATAGGCCGCTACCTCTTGTGGTAGTGAGGGTCTTGGTCCTACTAAGCTCATTTCTCCTTTTAGAACATTTATTAATTGGGGAAGTTCATCGATACTAGTCTTACGGATAAGTTTTCCGATTCTTGTTACCCTCGGATCTTCCTTTATTTTGAATACTGGCCCTGTCGCTTCATTTTTATCCATTAAAGAGGCTTTTAATTCTTCTGCATTGGACACCATAGAACGGAACTTATACATCTCGAATGGTTTACCATCTTTGCCAATTCTCATCTGCTTAAAAAAAATAGATCCTCTTCTGTCCTCGAGCTTTATTAAAAGTCCAATAATGATAAATAAGACCGAAAGTATTAATATCCCTATTAAAGAACAGAAAATGTCGAAGACTCGCTTTAAAAGAAGATATGCTTTTTGCTCTTTTATCAGCACTTCCTCTGTTCTTGCTTTTAATTCTCTTACTAATGTTTTTTCTCCTAACGACAACTACCTTCACCAGCCTTCTTGTTACCTACTAAAATAGTGAAATCTGGTTGTAACATTATATAAGTTTTTCCCTTTTAATGACCTTGCTTCTTAACGTTGGCACTATAGCTATGACCGTTATGTTTATTAATTCACTTCCTCCTATCAAGGATATTAAAGCAAACCAATTGATTCTCTTTCTCTTAAAATATGTAGCGAAAACAATTCCTGTTTTCGCTACATATTTTAAATGAGGCATTTAACCTCTCCTCACATCACACTTTCGCAGACGAGCGCTAAGGTGGAATGTCTCATTCTACCCACAGCATGACCGAGTGCCTCTATTGATATTGGTTAAGAGACATTACCAAAAGTTCATTTAAAAAAACAGTAAATTCTTAATAAAGAACATTTTTTCAAAATTATATAGGTTCCTTCAAAAGAACCGTTTTGTTTAATTGAAATAGACAATACTTATTTAGAGTAAATACAAAGTTCTTCTTTCTATAAAGAATGATTATAATAGCCATTTTATTTCACTTTTTTACGCTGCCTTTTACTCAGTCGTTCATCATTAAGGACCGCACCTAAAAATAACGCCTTGGAATTTGAGAGCATATCTCTTGTAAATTCAACTGTTTCTACATTATTCTTATTACTCCTTACAACCATTAGTACCCCGTCACAAATATTAGATAATAATAGAGAATCGGCAACAGAAACAAGAGATGGCGTATCAAATATAACCATATCGTACTGTTCAGATACGTTATGGACTAACATCTCCATGATGGAAGAACCGAGTAATTCCGATGGATTAGGAGGTACAGGTCCACTAGTTAGTACTTCAAGATGATCAATAGGTGTTTCTATCACACAGTCTTCTATCCTATCTTTATTTACTAGTATCGTGCTTAACCCAATCTCATTGTTTTCTTCAAAAGCCGTGTGCAATGTTGGCTGGCGTAAATTGGAATCTACAAGAAGAACCCTTTTTCCTACCTCGGCAAATGCAATTGCTAAATTTGCTGCGAAGGTGGACTTTCCTTCTGCTTCCTCTCCTGATACAATTGCTAATGTTTTAATTTCATTTTCATTGATAGCTAACTGAATGCTGGCACGGATGGCATGATATTGTTCTCTGATAGGTGATTTAGGTTTCAAATGGGACAATAGATTGCTTACCTTTTCCTGTTTAGACTTCCGTTTCGGTAGTGGTGACATTTAACGATCTCCTTTCTGCTTTTAATGATTGCATAAGTGATTGAGGGATTCTGTCTCTTTCAGAGATAGCGGATAGTGTTCCAACTACTTTAATATTTAATTTATCCAAATCTGCTTTTGTTCTGACTGTCGTATCTACAAAAGCAAATAATAAGACTAACCCTACTCCCATTATTGCTCCTAAGGCGATCGCAATTCCTACATTAACGGTTATACTCGGACTAATTGGATTATCATTAACTTTTGCCTCATTCATTATTTGCACATTATTAACCTTCATTAAAGATGGTAATTTTTCTAAAAAAGTACTGACCGTTGTATTTGTTATTTCTGCAGCTCGCTCTGGATTAGTGTCCGTAGTAGTGACATTTAAAACTTGTGTAGAATCTTGTTTTGCAACTTGGATTTGATTGCTTAATTGTTCCGCCGATATTGGTAATTGGAGTTTTTGCACTACATCATTTAAAATGACTGGATTTCTAATAATGACGATATATGTATCAATCAAATCCATATTGGATCTTACATCCAATTCACTAACATCTACGACTTTTTCGATATTTTTATTAACCAAAAGCTGAGAGCTGCTTTGATAGAGTGGTGTTATTTTATAGTTAGTATATAAGCCACTTACAATTCCAGCTCCAATGGATACCATCAATATAAGTAACATTCTTTTTTTTAAAACAGCTAAAATCTCTTTAATCGACTTAATCCCTTCCAATAGAATACCTCCTAGATTATACGTACTTAATAAAAGTCAACATCTTTATTATTTGTTCTTTATAAAGAACTTATGTCCATTATACATCTTTTCCTCTTCTTTGCCATAGAAAATTTAATGATTTAATAATTTTTTTACTTTATTTATGATAACTTCTAATTATTAATATCACTCTATTAAAATGTAAGCGATTCCTATTTTCTTCTATAATATATAAATTCCGTACTTTTAAATGAAATCTAATAAGATTGCCAATCACTATCAGAATAATTCATGACTTCTCAATAAATTTTTTAACTACAAACATTTTTGGATAACTACTATAAAAAGGATTAGTACTTTTAATTTTCAATGCTTTCATATTAATTTAGAATACTATTCTAATATACTAACACAACCATCTTGAAAATATATCCAGTATGTAGAAATACTAAAAAATAGGACTTTTTCCTGTCAGAATTATGCTAGAATAGTAGTGTTATACAGATTTTTCTGTAAAAAAATGAAGAAGGGTTTTGGTGATGAGGAAAAAAGTTTTATTATTGGTTGCTGTAATGGTATTTAGTTTGGTATTTCCTTCTAACTTGAGTATCAGCCATGCTATGGAAAATGGGGATACGAATGAGTTGGATATTGGCTCTAGCTATTATTTCATCTATTATAATGGCGAAAAGCAGGAAATTAGTTTAAATGAAGAAGTTATTTTACACCTAAACGGCTGGACAGATGATACGCAAGAATCTGTTGAAGGTTATCTTTCAGACGCATCAGGTGATTATGAGGTATTTTCTTTACATGTTGGTGAAGAACGGGAACAGCTTTCGATTTCTGATGAAGAAAATATTCTTTATCGAATAGCTCCTTCTGATTCCAATAAAGTAGAAAACGTAGAACCTGTTACTTTCACAGAACAAGTCACTGTGTTAGAGCAAAATGATAACGGTACATCAATAGAAGAAGTAAAGACTGTGGATGAATATGGTACAATCGTTCACAATCAAGGATTAGCATACTATTCAACGGACGAGAATCAACAAAAAACAGTGATTACGAAAGAAGAATATGATGTATTAAATCTTGTAACAGACCCCTCTCCTTCTGAAGATGTAGAAGAATCTTCCACTCCTAGTGAAGAAAGTACGGAAGAATCACAACCAGATGAAAATATGCAGCAAGAGAATGATAAGGATGCCTCTCTAGAAAAGGAGGAAACTTCTAAAAACACATCAACAGAGGAATCCCCTTCTATAATGAAGAACGCAAAAGCCTCTCGAGCTCTAAAATCAGCTGTGTTGAATCCTTCCATTAATTACTCAGGTTATGTTCAGGGAATAAAATGGCAACTTCCCGTTAAGGATGGTGAATTATCAGGAACAAGCGGACAATCTAAACGATTAGAAGCAATGAAAGTTTATCTGGAAAACACCACTTATTCTGGCAGTGTTACCTATAAGACCCATGTTCAAGGTTACGGATGGATGACAGAAGTAAAAGATGGAGCAATTAGTGGTGCCCCTGGTGAAGGTAAGCGTATGGAAGCAATTCAGATTAACCTAACTGGTGACATGGCTAAACACTATGATATTTATTATCGTCTTCATGTTCAGAACTTTGGCTGGCTGGGCTGGGCACAAAACGGAGCATCCGCTGGAACGGAAGGTCTTTCCAAACGAGTAGAAGCTATTGAGATTAAGTTAGTAGAAAAAGGCGCCAAAGCACCTGGATCTACCGATAATGCATTTATTACAAAACCATCTGTTACCTATTCCACACATATTCAAACAATTGGCTGGCAATCTAATGTTGCAGATGGTGAAATGAGTGGAACTTCTGGACAATCGAAGCGATTAGAAGGAGTTAAAATTGATTTAAAAAATAAGCCATACAGTGGAAATATTGTTTATTCCACTCATGTACAGAACATTGGCTGGCAAAATTCTGTGTCAAATGGAAAGCTGGCTGGAACGGAAGGTCAAAGCAAACGTTTAGAGGCCATTCGCATTAATCTGACTGGTGATATGGCGAAACATTATGATGTTTACTACCGTGTTCATTCCCAAACCTATGGCTGGCTGGGCTGGGCGAAAAACGGGGCATCGGCTGGAACGGAAGGTCTATCAAAACGTTTAGAGGCGTTGGAAATTGTCTTAGTAGATAAAGGGGCAAATGCTCCTGGTTCCACAAGCACTTCCTTTGTTAAAAAGCCTTCTGTCACATACACTACCCATGTTCAAGATAAAGGCTGGCTTTCCAAAGTAAAAGATGGTGCCTCAAGTGGTACTACAGGGCAATCTAAACGATTAGAAGCTATTCAAATTGAGTTAACAAATGCTGCATTTAGCGGAGATATCGTTTATTCTACTCATATTCAAGGGACTGGCTGGGTAACCAATTCCGCTAATGGAGATATTTCTGGTACGATAGGAAAAAGCAAACGATTGGAAGCAATCAAGATCAGTTTGACTGGTGATATGGAGAAATATTTTGATGTTTACTATCGCGTCCATGCACAAAATTATGGCTGGCTGGGCTGGGCGAAAAATGGCATGAAGGCTGGGTCTGAAGGTTTATCGAAGCGATTAGAGGCTATTCAGATTAAGCTTGTTCCTAAAGGGACTGGCTCCTCTGTAAGTGCATCTAGTGCATTTAAACAGGCTAAATCCGTGTTCCTAGATCCAGGGCATGGCGGCTCTGACCCTGGTGCTATCGCTGGTGGCTATACAGAGGCAAATTTAAATTTAGCTGTTGCTAAGAAAGTGCAGAAGCTACTGAAAGATCGTGGCTATATTATCTACATGTCTCGTACAAATGATACGTATATGTCTTTAATAGACCGTGCGAAAAAAGCAAATGAATTGAATCCGGACATTTTTGTGAGTATCCATCATAACTCCACTGGATCTAGTTCTACTACTGCGTCAGGAATTGAATCTTATTATTACAAATTCAATCCGGCTTATCCATCAGTTATTAATAGCAAGATGCATAATGACCCAAACCGAGTGATGAAAAGTACATTGTTAGCTGATTTAATACAAAACAAAATGGTCAGCTATACAAGTGCCACTAACCGTGGAATTGATGGTGAAACACTTGCTGTGCTGCGTGAAACAGCGGTACCTGCTACTCTACTGGAGCTAGGGTTTATCAATAATCCAACGGAACGACAAAAGCTTGTAACAAGCAGTTATCAAGATAAAATGGCTAAAGCAATTGCCGATGGAATTGCAGAGTATTTTAAGAGATTTTAAGATTTTCTTCTAAGAAGAGGCTGGGACAAAAAGTCTCTTTAGTAGAAAAAAGGTGAAATCGCCAGTGGCGATTTCACCTTTTTTCACTTATTTTAAGAGATTGGTTGGCAAGATATTACCTCCTTGCCGCATATTTTCGTATGTTCACGGCCATTAATGCTAGACCGGTTTCATTTTCGACTTTCGATTTCCCACGAACCGAGAAT
>Ga0209463_1000115_pt1 | contig 73155 bp, 67 predicted proteins | sample AgamicMgSfrz_FD_187169 | JGI IMG/M metagenome (GOLD analysis project Ga0209463, IMG submission 187169) | Agave microbial communities from Guanajuato, Mexico - Mg.Sf.rz (SPAdes) (version 2) | ecosystem: Host-associated > Plants > Phyllosphere > Phylloplane/Leaf | place: Guanajuato, Mexico... | reverse complement strand
GTTTATCCTCAAACATAATTCTTTGATTTTTAGAAAGTAACTTAATTAGCAATCTACATCCCTCCTTAGTTGTTTTTATTGTTCATATATTTATTGCTTTTGCAAGCAAAAAACCCTTTTTTTTCAATTCGGAAAACGGTTACACAAAAAACCTTGTTATTTCAGGCTTTTTTAAGGTTTTATAAAAAAATTTTAAAATTTTTTTATAAGGTGCAAAGAATCTCTCTACTAAAAATTTAAAGGACAGGTGATAGAAATGTTTTTTCAAGTAAAGAAAACTACACAAAAGCTTCTTGTGTTACTCGGATTAATTGGTGTGTTGTGGTGGGCTTTAGTCTGTAAGATGACATTTGGTTCGTATTTTGATATCCCCTTTTTTCACTATATTGTATATTTAATATTTCTTGCTTCAACTGGACTAAGTATATATGGTTGGATTAGAACGGCTCGTATCGAAAAGGCAATTAGCAAGTTAACAAAGTCTAAATAATTGCGTATATTAAGCAAAGATGTGTATAATGACAACGTTAATTTAAGAGGTGAAGAGAATGAATAAACTTTACATTGTGAACCTTCTTAGTACTTGCCTGTAGGGAGATAATCTTTTCCTTGAGGTTCCCTGCAGCGGGTACGCTACTCAAGGGAGGTTTCATTTATGAAAAATCGTTCACGTTCGTATTATCGACATCAACGTAACCGTGCTATTAAGCACAAACTTGGTATTTTAATGAATGTATGGAGTTGGGATCTTGAAGAGGATGGTGACCATTCTTGGATTGCTCGCCCCGGAATGCTATCGAAAGCTAAGTTAAATTGTTCTTGTGATTTATGTAAATATGAAAAAAACTATAAAATTAAAAAACCGCATATTAAAGCTAAGTTAAAACAAATGGAGAAAGAAATTAATGACTTCTTGTCTGAATAAGAAACTTAGTCTATATTGTGCCTAAGAAAAAAAAGCCTTGCCACTATTTATAAGTAGCAAGGCTTTTTAATTCCCCTATTTTTCAATATGTTGTTTAATTTTAATTCTCTGCTTTTCATCAGCAATTTGTTTTCTAATAGAAGAAATAATTAATTGTTGTTCTGTTTTGGTTACTTCCCTTTTAGGTTCATATTCTTCTAAAAAAGACTTGAATGATTTATTTAAGGTCAAGACAGGTATTTGATTCGAATACGCCTTAACCTCTACAAGTGGGTTTACAAAGTAAACCATCCCTTGTATCCAATAAGAATATCCAACTTCTTTTAAAACACCAGATAAACGATATACGTGTGTTTTAACTTGCTTAGTGGGATTGTAAAATGGATTAGCGTACTTTCCGCCTAATTTTGTTTCTTTAAATTGTACCCAACGTTTATCATCAGGTTTGCCAGTAATTACGCCGTTATGATTTTTTACTTCAATAAGAAATACGCCCTTTTTGCCAACTATAATTAAATCAGTTTCGCTCTCTTGTTCCTCATAAGATAAGGTCACGTTCGAAAATATAGTGTAATCTGGAGGTAAATTTTTAACTATTTTAAGAGCTCGGCCTTCACCAGTTAAGCCATTAAGGTTAATTCTTACCTTTCTACCTAAATAACCTGACATTAAGCAGACAAAACATAGGTAGCCATATCCAAAGTACTGCATAATCTCTAAAACATCCATAAGCACAAAGATAAAGAATGAAACCAACCACAAACCTGAAATAATTGTTATATATCTGTAAGTCTCAACCCGTAGCGGATTATGAGCTTTATATACTTTTGCCATTAGGAATTTCCTCAAAGAAAAATGGGTGGGAGAGTTGCTTTATGAATTTCTCTTTGGCCTTAACTTTTGTGATTTGCTTGTACGTGGTTAATTCCCATAAACCGCTTGTTTTTCTTAAAGTTAAGCGGTTAAAAGAAAAAGTGCTAGCTCCAGGCAAGAATGCGATATAGATGCTATTTTGGTGTTCTCTAACGTTGGATCCACTTTGAAACCTTGTTTCTACCTGAATTAATTCGCTAAAGCGTTCAAATAATCCGTGTGATGTATCGAACATTGAAACAATAGCTGTTTTATATGCTGTTGAATCTAATACGTGATACATACAAAAGTTCCAAGCTGCTTCTTTGTTTGGAAAATAATCAGGATCCACCACGTAATTCACATAATACTCGGCACTTTTGCGAATTTGGTTCATACTTCCTTCTTCTTGAAGAAAATCAAATTTTGCTCCTTCTACTTTTAGGTAAAACTCTTTTTTGAAAGGTTCTACTGCCTCATATACATCAAATATGTTAATTAAATTATTTGTTCCTACTAAATCTTCCGCTACACTGTTAAATTTTAAGGATATGGTATGCATTTGTTTGGCGGCATCTTGAGAGATCCGTGAAAATTTTCTGAAGTAATTGAATTGGCTACCTATGCGTAGTAATGCACCTGGAGCATATATCTCATTTATATATTTAAAGACAATATTTAGGTGTAATAACGTTAAAAAGTCTGCCACGTCTGGATATATAAGCCCATTTGTAATTTCTTTTATATGGGGTTTAACATTTAATGATAAAGAAAAAAATTCTAATTTTTTCTTAAGAGAAATCTTTTCTTTGATTAATTGTACCGAACTATTATATTTGAGTTTTTTATAATTCTCTTCATCGCTGATAGTCGCTGACTTTACCATAAATTCAGGATTAATCGTTAATAACTGAACAATTCTTTCTTCTAACGGTAATGCACTATAGGCGATTTTTTTGTATTTTTCCTGACAAGAAACGGGGATGTAATAATCCAGTCCGACTTCTTTTATTGAAAACATAGTTCTAATCCTCCCCTCGAAAATTTTAATAAAACTATCAGAATTATAATGAAAAGTCAAAACAATCAAGAGAATATCTAAAAAAAGAAAGTGCTTTAAATGCCCTGTTAACAAGCTTTAATGACAGTAAAAAAGAAGAGTTAAAAAATTAACTCTTCTTTAAACTATATTATCGCTGGGATCTACGATAACCTTGATTTTGAGCATCTTGTTCCGTACAGAACCACACTATATTATCAACAGTTTTATCGTAATAAGCACCTCCTGGTACGTGATATATTTTACTATTAGCATTCCCTTTGATTTTGTTTTTGCAAGATGTATTAGTCTCTACATCATCTGCAGGATTATTTTGAAACGGCTGGTTATTAGAATTAGTTGAGCCAGTGCTAGAACTGCTACTAGAATTACTATTCGTACTATTTGAAGTAGAATTTTGTGAGCTAACACTTTGAGAACTGTTACTTTGGCTAGTACTTGTGGAACTTTGTGAATTTGTATTGTATCCTTTTTCGCCAACATATCCGTCAATTGACCAGATACCTAACTTCTGTTGCTTAGCTTTTTCTTGAATCTGTCTAAATTCATCTACATATCTTGTGTTAGGTGGGAATACAGCTACTCTAGCTAACCCCTTTTCTAACAAAGTCTCATTAAGCATTTTTCCATTTACATATACATATGCAAGGATGCGGCCATATTGATCACGCTCTTGGGCATCTCTTTCAATTACTACTTTTGTACCAGGTTTTAGAACACTTTTGGTATAAAAACTAGCCTCTTTTCCCCAAGGTTGGATAGGGGTATTAGGTTTTACTGTTTCTGGTGTATCTACCAAAATTAACCTAAAAGTTTCATCTTTATTATTTATAGAAGCGTGAAAAGTGTCACCATCTACGACTCTTGTAACTGTTGTTTCAAATGTTGGATAATTAGATACTTTATTTGAACTAGTTGGTGAATCAGTCTTAGTAGTTTCTTGATTACCTGTAGATGTCTTGCTTTGTGTGGATTGGGGTTCTTCTTCATTTGTTTTTTCTTGAGTCTTTTCGCTAGGACTATCACCAGCAGGCTCGGTTGTTTTGTTAACTTCCTCTTTTTGAGTTTGTTCCTTGGAAACATCTTCTGTCTTTGTTGCATTGTTTGTCTCGTTAGTTGAGGTTGAGCTTGGTGATTCAGCACATCCAGTTAAAACCAACGCTGTCATTAAAAAAGAAATTAGCCATTTTTTCATTTTTACGGTTCCCCCTTAAAGTTATATAAGAAAGTATAAATGAAAAAAGAACAAACGATAATATATTTTGAAAATAGTTTCAGATAAAAGCTTATCTTATTTTTTATTCGCTCTTTTCATTGTAGTTTTTAACGAAAAAAACCAATATAATGTAGCTACTGAAAAATAGTCAGGATTAAAAAAAGGGAATGGTATAGTTGAAACTTGGAAAAATTACCTTGCTGGGTACATATCTTTTTTTGTGCGGCTTATATCTTTACTTTTATAAAACGTTATAAAAAACCGGCATTCTATATGCTCGGTTTTTTTAGTTAGTCGGGAATTGAATAATATTAGAAGTGTTATTAGGGATATGTTTTTTCTTATATTCCTCTTTAATCCATTTTAAAATTGTATCTTGGTGTTCTATAAGGACTAAGCAATGTTCAAAATCACTAATACCGTGGTTATGCTTGATATTTTCACAGAAACAATTTTTATTAATATGCTTGAAGTATGCTCTGCTATCGTCAATAAATATATTATTTTTTCTTCTCAATATAATTAAGTTAGTAATAGTGTATTGATCATCAAGTATTGAAAATTCTACATCTAAACTAACGCTACTTTTCTTTTCTAATTTATTTAACTTAAATATTTTATTAAATGCTTCTGGACTTTCATCAATATATATTCCAACTTTAATATCGTCTTTATGCTGTTTTAAAAACAACATAAATTTATTTAGTAGTTCCTGTCTAAGTTTGCTATGTTTTAATAACTTGTCTTTTTCATTTTCACTGTACACTGTGAATTCAGCGCTATTTTTCTTCGTTTGAAAAGTAATATAATAAATCTTCTCGTCTATTCTTACGTATGCTTTAAGACCATTTTCTAATGGATGAACAAATAATACTTTAAAGTCCAAGGATATACACTCCTTTGTTAACTAAGAAACTATGGACACCATATTTAGTTGGGGCTAAAAGTCAAGTAAAGGCGCAGAGAAAGAGCATAGATAAATAGTTGTGTTATTTCTATTTGGGAAATTGTCTTGCCAAACTGTTAAAAGATAATATACTGCCGATAAGTTGGAGGTGAATCTCATAATGAAAATTTATGATGAAGGTATTTTTTTAAGCCACTTAGATTTAGAAATCGCTAAAAGTAAAAGGTTTGGATATCCTTTTTCCTTACTAGTCATTAAAGCAATTAACCCGCAAAGTCATACAATAGCTCTGCTTAATTCAATTTTAGCGGCTAATTATCGTTCTACAGATTTACTGGCACAACTTGATAATAATATTTATGTTATTTTGTTAAATGGAACGAATGAAGAAAATGCTCAAAAGTATTTATCACGTTTAATTAGAAAAGCAGTCTCTGAAAATGAAATTCCTATTATAGCTGCAATAACTGGTTTTGAAGAAGAAGATACTAAAAATAAGATAATAGAGCGTTTAATGAAAAAAATGAATTAAAAAAGCCGCGCTGAGTTAGCGTGGCTTTTAGTATATATAATTTAAAACTGCTATAAGGTAGCGTCTATAGATCAAGAAGCTAATTCGCCCATTTCTTCAATCATTGCATAAACCATCTCAATTGCTTGGTTTAAGTCTTTTGCTCTCCAATCTGTTTGAATATGTTGATTGTATGGAGCATCCATTAAGATAATATTTCTATTAAGCTTTTTAAACTTCTCGTATGTAGCTGGTTTATCATCAATTAAGATGTTGCCCATTACAAGCTCTTTGCGGCTAGTAAAAATAATATCTTCTTTTTTGAAATTAAAGTGTTCTTTTAACCACTCTCTTTTATCATCGGCTGGATTAGAGTGTGGAAATTCGATCTTATGCTCTTTATCAATACAATCAATATTCACTGTCTCTTTATAGCTTGTTCCAGATGGTGAATCGCTTACGACAATTACTTCCCCAATTTTGCGCAACTCTTCTACAAATTCTTTTGCATAAGGCATAGGTGGTAAGTTTCTAAATAAACCAGGGTACTTAAATAATTTATAAGCATCTGGTCCTCGTTTCGAAAATTTATCAAGATCCCAATCAATTACGTCTAAGTAATTAACATTATCACCGAACACTGTATTATGTAAGTTCCAATAAAACGGTCCAAAGGCTGCAATTGTATCGTCGATATCTAATAGAATAATAGGTCTATTTTTTGGTTCCTGCTGAACAGTAGATTTTTCTGTATCAAAAATATTTTTATCTTCCATCATTTCCCTCTCCTTGAGTCTAATTTCATATATATTGTTGTTATTTATGTATTTTTTAATAAACCCATTATAAACATAAATAAGAAATTAATGCCACTCAAAGTTAAAAAAGTTGTAAAAATATTTTTTTGTAACATTATTTTTTTTAGATATTTTTAAAAATAGTAAGTAAAAAGTTATGTAACTTTTTACTTACTATTTAATTACAGTCAACGGATCTATATAGGAGAATGATGAGCCGTTATAAGCATTTGCTATTGAAAGGTGTAGATGTGGACCAGTTGAACGTCCCTGATTTCCAACCGCTGATATTAGTTGTCCTTGTTGTACTCTTTGGCCTTGTTTAACATAAAGAGTCTCACTGCTCATATGGCCGTATATACTAAAGAGCCCGTTATCGTGTTGAATAACAATCCAGTTACCAAAACCGGAAGCAGGACCTGAGAAAAGAACTGTGCCAGTTCCGGCGCTGTATATAGGCGCTCCTAAAGGAGCTGCCATATCAATTCCATTATGAGCGAGGGCTCGTCCTAGTACTGGATGTACTCTGTATCCGAAAACTGACGATATTGTATATATGCCCGCTTTCATTGGGCTGGTGAGAACTTGGTTAGGGTTCAAAGGGATGTTTTCTGTTCCTGTGTTTGGCTTCACTTCTTCCAAAACTTTATTTATCTCCGCCATAATTTGCTTAGATTGGTTTTCCTCTTCGACCAGCTTGTTAGACATTTCAGTTTCGTGTTCTTTGTGGGTGTTTAGAATTGCGTCCTGTTGAGCTTTTTGTATTTCCTGTTGCTTTTTAAGAGTTAAAAGAGCATTCTTTTCTTCTTCTACTTTCTTCTTGTTATCTTCTAACTTTTTCTGCTGTGTTTTTAAGGCTTTTTCTTGTTTTTTAATGGCCTTATATATCTTTTCGTTTTCGTCAGCAATGATATTAATAAATTCGTGGGCGTTTATAAGATCCTGTAAGTTTTCCGTTTGGAAGAAAAACTGAAAGAAACCAAAGTCTCTATTTTGGTACATAAAAGATATAGTTTCACCTAGTTTCTTTTTTTGTTCATTTAGCTCCGCTGTTTTAATAACAATATCTTTTTGTGTTTCGCCTAAACTTTTTGTTAACGACGATATATTATTTTCTCTGCTAGTAATCTTGGTTTGAGTTTCATTTATTTTGTTTTGTATATCTATAATTGTTTTTTCTGTTTCGTCTATATATTTATTGATTTCGCTTATTTGTTGTTTAATAACAGTCTTTTTGCCTTCGCTCTTTTTTAAATCTTCTTTCAATGCATCTACCTTTTTTTCTGCTTCTATTTTTTTCTGTTCTTGTTGAGAATCGATATCTTTTTGCGTTTCTGTATCAGTGGTTTGTGGTGATTTTACAGGCTCAGTAATGTTTTCATTTTCCTGTATTGGTGTGGCTGTTGTATTTGGAGGGGGTGATGTTGGTACTGTTGTTTGGGAAGTAGCTGGTTCTGTTGGAGTTAGTGCTGGTTGAGATTCGGCTTGGGCCTGTAAAGGTAATACGATGAGTAAGGCGCAACCAGCAAAGATTAATTTCTTATTCAAAGTTATCCCCCTTTCGTATAAAAGAGTTCTTGCCTGTTTAAAAAGGAATTTACAAAAGTTCATAATATTAATAGCTCTTTTGAACCTACATTAGTCGCATTATCTCATCAAGGAATAAACCCTTTTTTTAGAAATAGTCATTTAAGCGGTATAAGGGATAAGTTGTAATACAGCGCTCATAAGCCATTATAAAAAGGCGCTATGCATTAGCGCCTAAACGTAAATTAGTATCGTATTGGATTTTGTCTCGAAGTAAAATAGCCCTTTGTCTAATCGAACTTTTGAGTCTTCTAAAAAAGGAAAACGAACTGTTTCATCATTGACTTTAAATTCAATCCATTCAAACTCATCTTCATCTAAAGTTATTTTAGTGATTACTCCATCGTAAGGAGTTCCGTTAAAAATGAGTTTTACTTCTTTCTCCAGTAAGACTGAAGCAAGGAAATCAAATACTAAGAAAATCATTTGATCCTTTGTGTTAGAAACGTACAATCTCAAATTCATCACCCTTTCTTTTAGTTTTTTTCTAGTCACTGTCATAATGATTTGAACCTAAAAGTAAAGAAAACAAGTACAAAAAATGGAGTGTTTATTGTGAAAAAAATGTTAATTGGGAGTTTAGCTAGTAGCCTTCTTCTTATTTCTGGATGTCAGGTTGGTGAGCAGCACGTTAATATACCTTCTGTTAAAGCGGATGCCGAAGTTAAAAATTACAACGTTAATTATGATTTAGATGTCCACACGGAAGGTAATAAAGTAAAAGTAACAATTGCAATGGAAAATAAGACAAGTGATCCTATTCCTCTTGTGACAAACAACGGTCAACTGTTCTCGGTTAAGCTACTTAAAAAAGATGGAACGGTATTGGAGAAGGAAATTATTGATCTAAGAGATAGAAAACAAATATTAAGAAAAGAAAAAGTTAGTTGGGAAGTAGAGTTTGAGGCAAATTTAGACGACGAGGTTGTTGTAGAATCTGATTTGCTATTAAAGTCAAAAAAATATCAAAAGTATAATTTAGAGAATGAAGTGCAAAAAGAACCAGTCATCGCTTCCACAAAGAAAATTGAAACACCTAAGATAGCTTTTGCTCCGGATAAAAAATTAATTTATACATATGAGGTTGGTAAAAAAGAAGGCTATATCAGACAAGAATTTCAAAATTTTGATGGTAACAAGGTTCAATCGTTTTCTGAACAAAACGGCGTTCAAATTTTTTCCCAAGAATCTGATGGTATTTATTATCTTTCCTCCCCTGACTCCGTAGGAGATATCGACGCTACTAAATTTATCAAAAAGAATGAAATGAACAAAATTATTCCATATCCACTTGTAGGAGGAACAACGTGGACAGTAGGAAAGAGAAAATATAGATTGTCTGATACGAACTTAAAAGTAAAAACACTGCTTGATACGTTTGATGACTGCATTGAGATTACTGAGGTTGATAAAAAGGTTACCCGCTATTATTACTATCAAAAAGATATTGGGTTAGTTAAAGTAAAACGTGCAAGGAGTAAGTTTCTTCCGGCTAAAACAGAATTACAATTAGCAGAGATTAAGGATCCTACAAAAGAATTGGTGGAGAAAAAAGAAAAGCACGAAAAAGAAACTGGTAAACAATAAGAAATCTAAATAAAAAACACATCTCGCATTGGCTTAGTTGAGATGTGTTTTTTGGGTATTTTGTTAAGTGAATATTATCACTTAAATATGTAAAATGTTTTTTTTGCTATCTAAATTTTATATGTATGTATGTATTTATTTATGTATGTAAGTTATGTATGTTTGTTTTGTATATGTAAGTATGTATGTTATTAATAAATAAAAATGACTTCTGAGTAAACTGTTGTTCCGTTATTTAAGGTGACTTTGTTAAAAGGATCCTCACCGCGTTCTAACTTGCCGTATGAGTAATCGAGAAATGACTCCACCTTTCCATTAATTTGGGTGAAATCTTTTTTGAGTAATAAGTTGTTTCGAGAGTTTAGACCATCATCGTGTTTACAAACCACAAATATGCGATTTTTCTCGTGATTTCGCCTTCCCTTGCTTTGATTCTCGTATAACCACCTTATCAAATCGTTTCTATATGTACGATCGCTTGAATAATCACTCCGCTGCTTTCCAAACCTTTTAGGGAAGCTTGTGAGTTTTAAGTCGAATGGGACATCCATTATGTAAAAATCAATGGTTTTGTGCTTAATGTCCTTTTCTTTTCTTGCTATGTTGTACGAGCAGAAAATATCTTCCGTTACGCTACTGGTTCGCTTGTTATACCATCTATGGGCCAAGTAAGTGAAGTCCCCTTTTGGATGCCTTTCATAACATTTTTCCACTTCGCTAAACGTTTGAGCGTTATATACTACACTATCGGTTAGCCTATCATTTTTATTATCTTGCATCTTCCAATGATTTTCTAAGTAAGGAACCGCTTGCTCTATCTCGTGAGAAATAGGTGCAAAAAAGATTTCGCTGTCCTGCTTAATCGGTTTTTCTTTGAACTTACTTGCAGGAACCGAAAAATAGAAATTTTCCATTCTTTTCACCTCTGAGCTCTTCTCTATGATGTTGTCAAAGATAATTATATAAAAATGTAAATAAGGATCGGAAAAAAAGTGATAGAAAGGTAAAAAGAGATTTATTTTTCACCAAAAATAGAAAAGTAAATAAAATAGTAAAGAAGCAAGCTTTATATTTCAGGGAGAGTGGTACTGTGAAACTTCCAAATAAAATTGGATTTAGCGGCAAGATGACTGCGGGAAAAACAACTATTTCAAATTTATTAGCTGATAAATATGGATATGTTGTATTACCTATTGGTGGTAGAATTAAAAAGGTTTGTAACCTGTTAATTGAAGATAGAAATGAGTTAAAAAGATACTTACAAAATATATTACCGGAAGAAACTATGGATAAAAATTCTGTTCCGGTAGATGTTACATTAAGTGCTTTAGAAGAGTTATATGAAAAACAATTTGTTAAAAGTGTTTCTGCATACGGCCTAAATAATGTATTTGTTAAGGGTATAGATGGAATCTATCAAAAGAATGAATATTACCGAGATCTAACTCAAAAGGTTGGAGGCAGTGTAAGAGCCATATTTGGAGAGCAAGTATGGGTTGAAATACTCTTAAATGAGGCTGATTTATTAATTAGCCAAGGGAAAAAAGTAATATGTGATGACCTTCGTCTTCAGGTTGAATATGATTTATTTAACAAGCAAGATTATACTCTCATTCGATTAGATATAGATCCTGAAGTACAAAAAAAACGCATTTTAGAGCTCTATAAAACATATAACAACGAAGCATTAACTCATCCTACTGAGACTGCGTTAGACAATGCTTGCTTTAAGTATAGATTTGACACATCAGTAGATTCAGTTAACACAACATTTGATAAGATTAACAATTTAATTAAGGGGGAATTAATTTGACTAGACCTAGTTGGGATGAACACTTTTTAAGAAGAGCTGAATTAAATTCTGAAATGGCCACTTGTGAAAGATTAAAAGTGGGAGCGGTGGTTGTAAAAGATAAAAAAGTCATTGGTGATGGTTTTAATGGTTCACCAAAGGGGCTGCCGCATTGCACTGATGTAGGATGCCTAAAGAATGAAGAAGGAAGATGTATTCGCACGTTGCACGCGGAGTACAATGCGATTTTGCAATCTGACAGGCACCTGCTTATGGGAGCAACTATTTATTGTACTCACGAGCCTTGTGAAAATTGCACAAAGAACATTGTACAAGCTGGAATAGCAAGAGTGGTTTTTCGTAATGCTTATCCAAATAAATATAATTCGTTCTTTAATGAAGGCATTCAGTGGGAGCATAAGCCATACTCAGAAGAATAATAAAAAAACAGGAATGATAATTACAAAATTGTCATTCCTGTTTTTTTATTTGTTTCAATCATTTTGGAAAATAGGAAAAAGTAAGCAAGAACTATTGTAGAGTTTCGAAGTATTCTTTATGATGGAGTAAGTTGTTTGATGAACAGTAATTATTAAATTCATCCTCAACTTTTCACAATAAGTAATTGAATGCGTATACATATTAGAACCCTTCCCTCTACCCTTTGAGTACGAGGGAAAGGCCGTTCTTTCTTGAATAAATATAATGTTTTGCATCTCTAGGAGGCGTTTTTTTGGAATTAACATTACCTAATGAAATTAATTTGTATGATGAAATGAAGAAGCAAGCAAAGTTAAACCCTAAAAAAGTGATTGTAGAGGATACAAAAGGTTCTCTTACATATGATAAATTTTTAATTTCTGTAAATGTATTGAGTCAAAAAATTAAAGAAGCTACTAAGAATGAAGAACGTGTAGGATTATACCTTCCAAATGTAACTGCTCAAGTAGTTGTGTTGTTTTCCCTCTTTAAAACCAAACAGGTTCCTTGTGTACTGAACTTTTCAATGGATACACCAAGTCTTATTGATTGCATTGAAACAACATCTTTGAAAACAGTTTTAACATCTAAAGAATTTATTGAAGTTGCAGATTTACATTCTGTAATTGAAGAAATGGAAAAGAAAGTTAGGGTTGTTTATTTAGAGGACTTAAAAGACGGTATTACGGTCACACATAAATTGCGTGGAGCTGTCGGTTCTAAGATTCCTAATATAATTAAAAGAAAACAGTCTGAGGTAATCTTGTTTACTTCAGGAACTGAAAGTAAGCCAAAGGGTGTAATTCTAACACATAGAAATATTTACGCAAACATTAAGCAAGCGTTAGCGGTGGTAGACATTAATCAAGATGATCGAATCTTTAACCCGCTTCCTTTGTTTCACACTTTTGGTTTAACGGTAGGCGCTGTCCTTCCTTTAGTAGCAAATGTTAAGTCCTACTTGTACCCTTCTCCTTTACGCTATAAAGACATACCTAAAATGATTCATAAAGATAAGAGTACAGTGTTTGTGGCTACAAATACATTTTTCGATAACTACGGAAAATTTGCTACAAAGGAACAGTTTGAATCACTTAAGATTGTTGTAGCTGGTGCAGAGAAGTTAAAAAAGGATGTAAAAGAAAAATATGAACGAGACTTTGGAATAGAAATTTTGCAAGGTTATGGTACTACAGAAACATCCCCTATTGTTGCTTTAAATACGCCAACCCACCATAAACCAGGAACAGTAGGTAAACTAATTCCTTTAATGAAAAGTAAGATTGAAAAAGTAGAAGGTATCTCTGAGGGAGGTAGTTTACTCTTAAAGGGACCAAACGTAATGAAAGGTTATTTGATACACGGTAAAGGTTTTGTGCCTTGTGGTGAATGGTACAATACAGGCGATATAGCGGAGATTGATGAGGACGGCTACATTCATATCCTTTCTCGATTAAAAAGGTTTGCAAAAATTGCTGGCGAAATGGTGTCTCTAAATAAAGTTGAAGAATTAGCCTTAGATTGTTTTGGGGAATCGGGTTTCTATGCTGTTAGTGTACCTGATAAACGTAAAGGTGAAAAAATTGTTCTGTATACCACAAAAAAGAATGTTTCAGATAGAGATTTAAAGAAATATATAAAACAACAAAAAATCTCCGCATTATATATGCCTCAAGCAATTGAATTCATTGAAGAGGTTCCGATCTTAGGAAGTGGTAAAGCTAATTACCGTGAGCTTGAGAAAAAAGCAAAAGAAATTAAAAAGAAATCTATTTTGTAAAATTAGTCTTTATCTAAAAGAGGCATTTGTTCTAGAATGCCTCTTTTTTTAACCGCTAAATTTAAATTCTTGTGTCCTAAATGCCGAGTATACGCCTAATATGCACTATGACTGTCGGACAAAGAAGCAGGTAACGGAAGTAAAACCACACGGCTAAAGCCGTGGTGGAGCACCAGGACTTATTAAGTTTGTAGGATTGAAATAAATTAATTAGCCGCCTCGTGGATTCCCTCCGTGAGCATTAATAAGCGTCTCTTTCTCTAATTTAGCTTTTTCCTTTGTTTCTACTAAATAATCCTTAAACCTATCTACCTCATAATTATTCTCTTCGATGATTGTAATAAGCGTCTCCATCTGATCAGCGATAGATTCTACTAAACTCGTTGGTAATGAAACAGAATCTATATTTTGGCTTTCAGCAACACTGGCCATTCCTCTTAAAGCAGAAATTGTTAACTTTAAATCCTTCATATTCTCATCCCCTTTATAATACGCATAGCAACAGTATAGTGTACAAATGGTATAAGATGCCAGTAATATCTCAGAAACAAAAAAAGTAGAGTGATTAGTTAATAATCCTCTACTTTTTTTGTTTAGTTGGGTTAAATTTTATTGCTTGTACTATCTTTGAGTAACCATAAGTGAAAGTACCCTTTTTCCCATAAAGATTTAATAACAACCAAGATGACTGGAGCTAAGATAATTCCAATGAAACCCAATACCGCTACAGATACAACCATTCCCGCCAGCATTAAGAATGGAGAGATACCTAATGAGTTTCCTGTTAGTCTAGGTTCCATTACTTGTCTAAATGCCATTACAATTACCCATAAAACTGTAAGCTCTATCGCTAAAGTCGTTTTCCCTATGATAAATAAATAGATGATCCAAGGTACAAATAATGTTGAAACTCCTAGTAGTGGGAGTACATCAAAAATACAGCTAATAAAACCTAATAGTAAGGCGTTCTCCACCCTTAATATTAAGAGGGCAACGCAAACAATAATAAACGTATAAGTTACTAAAACTAATTGTGCTTTAATAAAGCTGCCAATGCCTTTAACTGTGTCGCCAAATACCGATGTAGTGAATTTTTTAATATCACTTGGAACAGATTTAGATAAAAATCTTTGTAATCTAGGCCATTCAAAAGCTAGAAAGATAGAAAGAACATAACCAATAATAATTTGAGTTAATACCTTTGTTATTAGTGATACATTTGTAAATAGAGCAGTAATTATACTGTATGTCCACTCTCCTACTTTTCCGCCTACAGAACTTAATTGTTCTTTTGCATTTTCTGTTACGCTATCTGGAACTTGGTTTATTTGTGACTTTAAAGAATTTATATAACTGTGAATAGAGCTCTCTATACCTGTAACCCACTTTGGTAAATTGTGAGCAACGTTCTGGGCTTGAAAGAACAATAAGGTTCCCAAAGATGCAAATAATCCCACAATAATTAAAGAAATGACCGTAATGCTTATACCGCTTGCTAATTTATACGACAGCCCTTTTTTATTTAACCAGTTTATAAAAGGTCTATATATCGCGTAGAAAGCCAATGCAAAATAAATAGGAGCTGCATATAAAAAGCTAAGTTTTAGCAAATAGAAGAATATGAAAAGTGCCACTATAAATAATCCAACATTTAAGATCTTTTTCCAGTGGTCTTTTAAATAATGTAGCAAATTTACTCCTCCTCTCTTATGAGTTTCGGGGGAGTATAAAAAGAAATGAACTTAATACAAGAAACAAGGGAACTTTTTTCAAAAAAAACATATGTCTAATAATCACAGGCAGTGAAATCTTCCCTTAAAGATAATATTAAAAATATAATTCTTATGAAACACATAATTGAAATATGGAAGGTGTCGCTGTTTTATGAAGAATGTATTTGGAAAAATTATCACTGCGATGGTAACACCGCTTAATGAAAATTTAAATTTAGATTTAAAAGCAATTAAATTACTTGTTAAACATTTAGAAGAGACAGGTACCGAAACTTTAGTTCTTGCGGGTACTACGGGTGAAGGACCAACAATTGAGGAATATGAAAAATTAGAACTGCTAAATGAGGTTTATAAACATAAAAGTGACTCAACTAAAATCATTATGAATGTAGGTACCAATAATACAAAAGAAACTGTAAGAAATGCCGTTAAATGGTCTGGAAATGAAATGGTTGATGGAATAATGGTAGTTTGCCCTTACTACAACAAGCCAAGTCAAATGGGACTATACAAGCACTTCGAAAGTGTAAATGATGCAGTAAGCATACCTATTATGGCTTATCACATTCCTGGCAGAACAAATGTAACAATGAATGCTGAAACTATGGTTAAAGTAGCGAATTTATCAAATGTTGTGATGTTAAAGGATGCTGAAGGTGATTTAAAAAAGCTTCAGGATGTCATTGAACAGACAAAAGGTAATTGGGATGTTTACAGTGGAGATGATCCTGCATTATTTGAGTATCTTGAAATTGGCTCAAAGGGCATTGTCTCTGTTGCTTCTCACGTTATCGGAGATGCGATTAAATCTCTTATAGATGCCTATGAAACTGAAGCTTATGATAGCGCTAAAGACATTCAGGTATTTGTTAAAGAAGTATCTGAACAACTATTCCCTCCTTTTAGTCCAAATCCAGTTCCAGTTAAATGTGTTTTATCACAGTTAGGGTTAATGACTGAAAAAGTCCGTCTACCGCTAACAGAATTAGCTGATAGCGAAAAAGATCAAATTCTAAAAGTGTTAACTCAGCAGCAAGTGATTAAACAAATAAGCCACTCTTAAGAGTGGCTTATTTGTTCGTTTCAAAGAAAAACACGACATTAAATTTCGTTAAGAAGAATTGATGAATCAAACTGTAGAATTTATTGAACTGATCTTGCTTATAAACCACTTCTGCTTTACTAGCAGAGTTTAAATTTACTTTCATCTTCTCTAACGATAAATAAAATGCGTCATAAACCGTATCTTTCTTCTGTCGTTTGTAAAACAAAAATAACTCAAAAAAATAAGTACTCATTAAGAGTTCATCTAATGAATTAATATTAAAATCTAATATCCACTCTTCCCCTTCTAAAATATCTCGGAAGTTTGACTCTATAGGCTTATAAAAAGGTTTTATAAATTCATTGGGTATGATCAGCTCTAGGTATTCGTGGTTTAGATAATCGGACCATTCATACAGCAGAGCATCAATGACATAGAAAAAGTTTTCATCTTCTTTTATTAGATAGCCTTTTTTACTGTAATCGTCTAAAAACGAATTTGGACATAATACTTTCTTTGCATTCACTTTGGTTATCACTCCTACAAAGAAAAATGTTGCTAAAAAGGTTAGTACATATATCTTTGTATGCATATGTACTAACCTTTCATTGGAGCTGTTTTTAATTTAGTAGCATTAGAGACCAATAGTATATAGTTCAGGATCTACTGCATTAGATTTTTGTGCATTCCAAAGACCTTTATGAACCTCAAAATGAAGGTGCTGACCAGTGGAGTGACCTGTACTGCCCATCCATCCGATGAATTGCCCAACCTTAACTTGGTCTCCTACTTGAACTGCTCGTGAACCACTTCTCATATGAGCGTATACTGTTTCATAAGTCTGACCATTGATTTCGTGTCTTATAAAGATACACTCGCCGTATGAATCAGATGTATAGGATCTAGTAACAACCCCATCCGCGGCAGCGTTTGCTTCTACATTCCCTGACTTAGCAATATCAATACCATCGTGGTGTGTAGCCCATCGTGGACCAAAACCAGAAGTTAAGATACCTTCCGCTGGTTTGATAAATAACTTTTGAGAAACAGATGCGGTTGCTGTCACCTTAAGTGTTTGCCCAACGTAAATAGTATTTGCTGATAGGTTGTTAGCCGCTTTTAAAGTGTCTACGCTCATATTAAATTTGGTTGCAATTGAAAACAGAGTATCGCCAGCTTGAACTTTATAAGTCGTAGATGGACTAGTAGGTTGCGTTGGCTGTGTAGGTTGTGTAACGGTAGGTGTAGAACCTTGAAAGACTAATAAACTCTGCCCTACATATACAGTATTGGTTGTTAGATTGTTAAGAGACTTGAGCGTGGTAACTGTAATGTTATATTTTGTAGAAATGCTCCAAAGGGTATCACCTAATTGAACTTTATAATAAGAGTTTGAGGTACTTGGTGTAGTAGGTGTAGGAGCTGTGTTCGAAGTTTCCTGAGATTCATATCGAGGTGCTGAAAGATACTGACCATAGACATAACCTACTTTGCCTCCAGCTGATATCTTATACCATCCATTTGTATTAGATAGAACCTCTATTTCTGTACCGCCATTTAAAGATGTAACAATTGAATAGTTAGTTCCTGGGCCACTACGAACATTTAAAGTGCTAGAAACCGAAACGATACGGTATTCCTTTTTGGTAATAGTAGTTGGTGAGTCACCAGCGGATTTACTTACTAATAGTGTTTGTCCCACTTTAATAGTATTTGATGATAAGTTATTTAAATTTTTAAGTTCACTTACAGATAAATTATTCTTTGTAGCAATGCTATACAATGTATCTCCACCCTTAACGGTTACTGTACTTGCAGATACAACCGTAGGTGCAAGTATAGCGGCTACAGTTAAACCTGTCGTTGCATAAGTTAATTTTTTCATATAAATTAACCTCCTGTTTTTTTAGAAAGGAAATGCTGTTGTTTAGTTATAAGCAAAAGCCTGAATAAATCAAGAGAAGTAGAACATTAAATCTGTAAAAAAGATAAAAAACCCTTTTATACCAAGGGTTAAGACTGAGGATTATTTTCAAGAAATTCTGTGTACAATCTCGTTAATTCCATATCAGTTGTATTAAAAATCTCAACATTAGGTTTATGCATACTTTTGCTAATGACTGATGTTAATGGCATTAAGTTTTCTGGCAAAAGATATTCTATATATAAATTTAGTTCTTTTTGTTCAGGGTTAAAGTAGAAAATTAAAGGTAGCACATCATTCTTTCTTGAATCTATAACATCTTGAAATAACAAAACTTCTCCTTTGTAACTAAAGATACACTGAATGAAAATTCCCTCAGCCATTCCATAGAATAGAGGTTTAAAATCTTCAACTTCTTTTTTAACTAATTTATTAAGAGTTGTGCGTTCGGTGTCATTGTAATAGAAAGACATTATAGGAAAGAATAGTTGGCGACTGATATTCTGAGAAAAAATTTCGTCTTTTTCACTTGTTAACTTTTCGCAGACTGAGGATTCAAAGGGCTTTCCGCAAAATGGGCATATATCAATATTACTGTCTTTATTTGGACTATGATATATAGAATCGTAGTTATAGCGAATCTTATCTTTCTTTATTCCTTCAATTACTACATCAGTCAGGGTAAAAGGGAATTGATTAATTTCTAAACGAACATCGAATCTCATTTCTTCCTTTTTACGAAGTAAATCAATAAATTCTACGTGTTTATGTTGATGAAAGTGAAATATTTTAGCTGTCAAAAACTGCCCACCTCCCCTTTTAAAAGGTCTTTAACCTCTTTCTAAATACCAAAACTGTTCCCTTTTTAAAAAGGGAAAATAAGAATTCATTTTAAGTTATAACAGAGGTGATGACTGGTGAAAGCAAAACTAATTCTACTATCAGGTTTAACAGCGATTGCTTTAGCGGCTTGTCAAAATGACGACACTGCAACTAAAGAAAATTCAGATACAAACCAAACTACACAAACTTCTAGTGAAGAAAAAACTACAGTTCAAAAAGATGTAAAAGCGGAGAACGAGAAGGTAAAGTCTGAAGAAAAAGCTCAAGAAGAGCAAGTTAAGAAGGAAGAAGCTACTACAAAGCAGGAAAATGCAGAAGGTAAAAAAGTAGAGAAACAAGAAGAAGATAATTCAATGGCGCTAAAAGCTGAAGATGTAATTGTAAACTACTTCAACGCTATTTCATTAGGTGATGTAGCTACTCTACAAAAAATCTATCCAGCGGGCTCTGAAGAAAATGAACAATTAGGCAAGATGTTTCAAAGTAGTAAAGTTACTGCAGATATAGTGAATATGCAAAAAGTAGCCTTAAACGATAAAGAAGCTCAATACAAAGTAAAAGTGAAGATTTACACAAAACAAGATGATCCAAATTTCACGAACAATGAGTCAGATTATCAAGTAACTTTAGATATGGTTAACGGAACTATTAAAACTAAATCAATAACATCTACAAACTACTTAGAATAGAAAACCGCTCTTGGCGGTTTTTTTATTTGTCTAAATAAATGACAATTATATGTTTCGATGCATATATATATTGTATGGTTGTCCTTTAAATTAATAGGAGTTGATGTCAATGGCATTTTCTGAATTACTAGCAGTATTTTTATGTGCTTTTACGGTATTTGGATTATGTATTTGGTATTACATCGCTTTAAAGAGAAGCGAGTCAGAACTAGAAAGAATAGTTAAGCGGGATTTAACATATGAAGTAGACGTAGCATATGCATCGGATTCCAATGAAGAACAAGAAAAGAACGAGAATAAACAATAGATATCTGCATTTGTTGCTAAACAACCATTAAAGATGGGAAAGCCAAGAAGCTAACACGTGTAAGCTTCTTGGCTTTTATTTTGTTGAAATTCCCTGTTTCTTTAATAAAATGTAGGCACTTCTAAAAATTGGTCGTGTGGATATCTATTAACTTTCAGTTGCATATCTACGGTTTGCGAGTCCATCTTTTCTAAATCTCCAAAACACTACCTACACATATTTTATCTCATTAGAAAATGAAAAATTTCTATTTTTCTATAGAAAATATGCTATGAAATTAGCGGATAAAAAGATATTATCCGCTACAAAATTATAAGGAGAGAAATATGTCATCTGAAAAGAACCACGATTCAATATTTAAGCAAGGTTTACATCATTTTCTAAAAGAGTTCTTCGAGGAATTTTTTCCAGAACTTCTTCAGAAGCTAGAAATAAACTATGACTTACCTATTAGTGAGGACGCAAATGATGTAGATACTAAAGATGGGGATAAAAAATATGTGGACATTATTTATTCAGCAAAAGTGTTTAGAACTGGAGAAAAAGTAATGGTACATATTGAACCACAATCTTATTACGAGAAAGAATTCCCTTTAAGGATGTACAACTATAATCATACATTAAGGAAAAAGCATAATGCGAAAGTGATTACCATTGTTGTTGGGTTTTTACGATACCCTCAAAATGCTCCTAGTGAATTTACGGAGAAAAGCTTGGTTGACGAAAAGATAGAGCATTATTTTCGTTTTCAGCAAATCCATCTAAAAAAGCTTTTTTGGAGAGATTATGTAGATAATAATTTAAATCCAATTGTGACTTGTTTCTTAGGATTAATGAAGGATGCCAATAAGAACAAAGATGAAATTAGGTTGATTTCTTATATTAATCTTCTTAAAATGGAACTAAGTAAGGAAAAGAAAACTGCTGTTTTAAATTTTATTATGAAATATTTGCCTTTAGATACAGATGAGCAACGTGATCAATTTTTATTAACACTAGAAAAAGAAGCTAAGGAGAAAGGGTTGAAGAAGGAGTTGGAAGCATTGGAAACACCTTTTTTTGATCGAGGAGTACAAGTAGGAGAGGTTAAACAAGCTAGAAAAAGAGTATTGCGTGATATATCTCGGGTGAAAGGATCTCCCCCTGCACTGGAAATTCGTCAAATTATTGAATCAATTACTAAATTGGATGATTTGGAAACTATGTCTGATGAAATTTGGGGAATAAGAGATATTAATGAAATCGAAAAAATTGTAAAGAAATACAAAAAACACTAAAAGAAAAGCATTATATCTGAAATATACATTCTCCAAAAAGGAACTAGCTTCCTTACAAATGCATATAAATTTAATAGAAGAAATAGCAGAGCTATTTCTTCTTTTTTGCCTTATGTTTTTTTCTTAATTGAAAAGAGCAATGTGCTTGTCGATGGATTTAAACACCTCATTCCGAAGGAAGAAGGTGATGAATACGCATAAAAAACACTAAAAACCAATTACTGAGGCTTTTAGTGTTTTTAGGAGGGTTTATTTTAAGGTTGCAAGATATTCTTCCTCTTTTTCTTTATCATATTGTCCTTCCCACTTAGAAATGACGATAGCAGCTAATGAGTTACCTATAACATTTACTACTGTACGTGCCATATCTAAAATGCGATCAATACCAGCAATAAATGCTAATCCTTCTACTGGAAGTCCTACGGAACCTAATGTTGCTAAAAGTACTACAAATGAAACCCCAGGAACTCCAGCGATACCTTTTGAAGTTATCATTAGAACTAAAACTAACGAAACTTGTTCCATTAGAGACATATCAATTCCATATAATTGAGCAATAAAGATAGCTGCAATTGATTGGTACAAAGTAGATCCGTCTAAGTTAAACGAGTAGCCCGTAGGAACTACAAAGGAGATAATTGATTTAGGACAGCCTAACCTCTCCATTTTTTCAATAATTTTTGGGAGTACTGTTTCTGAACTTGATGTTGAATAAGCCAAAATCAGTTCGTCTTTTAAGACTTTGAATAAGTTAAAGATATTAAACTTACATAATTTCGCTACAAGACCTAATACCACTACTATGAATAGGACCATTGCTACGTATACAAGGATAACAAGTTTACTTAAAGGGATCAGAGAGGATATACCGAACTTTGAAACTGTTACGCCAATTAAAGCAAAAACTCCTAATGGCGCTAATTTCATTATAAGGTTGGTAACGTGGAACATAGCATCTGCTGTTGCTTGAAAGAAATGGAGTACCGGTTTTCCTTTTTCGCCAATAGCTGCGACTCCAAGACCAAATAATACAGAGAAGAAGATAATAGCTAACATATTGCCTTCTGTTAGTGCGGAGAAAATATTTTGAGGAACGATGTTAATAAACGTATCTGCTAGGCTATGAGATTCTACTTGTTCTGTAGTAGCCACATAAGTTTGGATATCGCCTTTAGATAAAGTAGACATATCGACACCTTTACCAGGTTGGAATATGTTGGCCGCTAATAAACCAAGGATAATAGCAACAGTTGTAATAATTTCAAAATAAATTAGTGTCTTTCCACCGATCTTCCCAAGTTTTTTAATATCGCCTACCCCTGCTACCCCGACGATTAAGCTTGAGACTACAATTGGAACAACGATCATTTTGATAAGCTGAATAAATATTGTTCCTACAGGTTCTAAGTATGTTTGTACATTAGGGTTTCCGTAGAACACCCCACCAACAACAATCCCTAGAATTAAGCCAATTAGTATTTGCCAAGCTAACCCTATTTTTTTCATATAGACTCCCCTTTCGTATTAAAGAAATTAATTGGTTGGAATTTTAAAGTCTTCCAAATTCAAAACTCAACCTTTTGTACTTCTTAATTTGTTAACTTAGGAAGAAAAATGCTTTTTCATTTATTTTTTTGAATATTTTTTAAATTCTTTTCACGGGATAAAAGTGAGCTATATTACCTTCTTTTAAAGTAAATAAAAAAATATAATGTGCTCAAAAATAAATAACAGGAGCTCGTTATATGAAAAAGACTCTAAGAAAGAATGCTGTTGTTTTAAACCTGTTTGAAAAAGAAACTGGCGTTTTATATGGCGAAGACATCTTTATTTGTACGGAAGGGATGTCAATCGGAAGTCCAATTTTAACTCGTAATGGTGCTACAGATTTTGATGTAGCAGAAGCTCTATATTGGTTTGAATATCACTATAATTTACTAGGGTTAGATTTAAAGAAAAATAACTCGTTAAGTGTTAATGACGTTTCTGAAAAACTTTTTGAACTTTACACCCTTTATACAGAGGAATCTGAATTTGAAATTTTATTTGATGGTGAGCTTTTAGGAGAAATGAGTAGCACGCAGGAAGACAAGCAAATTACAGAACCTGAACACCCTCTTAAAGAACAAAACCACGAAGGTAACTTTAACGACGACTCCTATAATCAATACGGTATAACAACAACTCCTAAAAAGATTCTAATGTCTTCACATACACCTGAAAATATTCACAATGTAGATCCAAATGGAATTGAGTATGAATATTTAAGTGAAGGTAAGGTGGAAAAAGCAAAGGTTTTCCCTCCCTTTTATAACGATGGAAAATACATAGAACAATTTCTAATAGAACGTGGCGTAAGAAGGTCTCTAATAAAATGGATTTTATCTTACCGCAAACATAATGCTGATAGATTTAAAAATGCCTCTCAAGAAATTGTAGATAGAATTGAAAAAAAGCCTCATTACATAGGAAAAGTGTCAGTACTCGAAAAGGCTTTGGCGGCAATGATGCGTGATCAACCTCTGTCCCTTAAGGGGGAAGCCGGTACAGGGAAAACTACACTGGTGGAAACAATTTCGTGTCTTTTAAATCTTCCCCTATTTAGTATTAATGGTTCGTTGGAATCTAACAAAGCTACATTAGTGGGAGAAAAAGATATTGTAGGAAAAGGAAGGCTTGTGACAAAAGATGGTCAGATGACAAAAGCAATGAAATGGGGAGGTATTCTCTATATCGATGAAATTAATATGATGCGCCCTGATGTATTAGCTATTGTAAACGGAGCTACGGATCATCGAAAAACATTTTATAACGATGTAGCTAAAGAAACTATTGTGGGTCATACAGATTACCGTTTTATATCTGCTATGAATATTGGATATGCGGGAGTAAAGAAGATTAACGAAGCTACAAGTGATCGTACTGCCTCCATCATATTAACTTACCTTGGAAAGAACGAGATGAAAACACTGCTAAAAGACTTAGCGCGCAGAGAGAATGAACAAGCTAAACAAATAGGAGCACCTGAACTAGAAGAAGTCGATATTGTGAAGTTAACCAAAATCTATCTTGAGCTAACGGTTGCGTCTAAAAAAGGTTATATCCCTGTATTGGCAGCTTCTACTCGTAACATTATTCTATTGGCTAAGATTGTGCCTGTCCTAGGTTACCAATTAGCACTAGAAATGATGTTAGATAAATTTGATGAATCTGCAGCTGAAATTGTTGGAGTGTTATCAAGTAACGAACTTTTAGATGAATTAAGTGTTGATCCAAATGAACTGCTTAATTCATAAACAACTACAATGTAATATTAAAAGTAAGCCTCTCCCCTTTTAGAGAGGTTTTCTTAATAGGAGGATTTTTGTGATTTTAGAAAACCCGCAGATATTAAAATCCTTGGATGCTTTCCTGAGAAGAGCGATAGCAGATATGGAGGATATTGTATCTATAAGTAAAATGCAAGAGATAGAAATGACTAGGCTTGTTTTTAACGATGAGAAAGAATGTTATACGACTGGTAAAACAATAGTGGTAGGTAAGGATTTCCCTGTTTTTAAGCGTGATAACAACAACATAGTATATAGACAAGCTCAGGGAGTTATTATTCACGAGTTGGCTCACGTCATTTTTACAAACTTTAAGCTCTACGCAACTTTTTTAAATACAGCTCCTCATAAGCATAAGAAAAGTAAAAACATCGCAAAAAGTATTATTAATATTCTTGAAGACTATCGTATTGAAAAGCAGATAGCTGAATTAAATCCCTTTTATAAAAAATTGTTCCTAATGGTTCGTTTTCACATCATACAAGAAATAAGTGAAAAAATTAAAAATATCGAGATAGCTAATGATGTTGACAGACTTAATGTACTTATAAATTCCCTCTTGTTTTTGGGCTTTATAAATAAGCCTTTGAAAACAGCGGACCCCAAAACAAATGAGTTAATAATGTCTTTGTTACCAATTGTTCGCAAAGCTACCTTAGCAAAGTCAACTCGAGAAGTAGCTGGATATGCAGATGAAATAATGGTTTTGTTTAAAAAATTAGACATAGATGATAGTAACTTCTATCTTGATGAAGTGATAGAAAAACTAATGGGTAAATTAAAAGCGACAGGCACTAATACTCCGCTTGAACAACAACGAATAGAAACTAGTCTTCCTGGTAGTCAGAATTCAGGTGATAAAGATGCGCCTGACAGGTCAGTTGTTTTAGATATCACTAAGAGCTTAGAATTAGCCTCTAGAGAAGCCGAAGACATATTAGATGACTTAGTATCTCGAATGGATAAAGAAGTCCTTAGATTGGAAAGAGAGGACATAACAAGCGATATTATAAATAATTATCTAAATGCCTCTACAAATGAGAGGCTTGAATCACAAATAGAAAAAGAAGAAAAAGAAATAGCTGAGTTAATTAAAGATCTTCCACCCCTTCACTCTCGAAGAAGAGTTAATATCCGCACACTTAATGAAATTGGGAAGTATTCAATAGGTCACTATGAATCTCTGAAAACTGATTTAAGACTTCCTATCTTACGAACCACTTCCAAATTAGAACAAATAAAACAAACAAAAATTGAGGACTGGGAATACAATCAGAAATCGGGTTCCATTGATACTGATTCTTTAATAAGATTTGTGGCATTTGACGAATTAAATATCTTTAAAAAACAGTATCCTGAAGATGAACGATTGGCTATGGATGTAATGTTATTAGTTGATTGTTCTGGTTCTAACAGCGCTGAAGTGTTAAACCAAAAAAACAAAGAACGTTTACCTAGATATAAGGTAAATCAAATGATTGCACTCTTTCTCCACGAAGTATTAAAAGGTATTGAGTGGAGGCACTCAATATGGGCATTTGATTCTGGTGATACTGAGAACATAGCTCCTATTATCCCTTTCACTGGATGTTTTGATAAAAAAGAAGGATTGAAAATACGTTCGATAGGTGCAAGAAATGCTAATCGCGACGGAATGCATATCCGTATGGCAGGGAAACATTTAGCGGGGCACGCAGAAACAGAACGCAAATTATTAATAGTTCTTTCTGATGGTCAACCCGCTTCCCATAACTATAGTGGTGTAGTAGCTATGTCTGATGTATATAATGCTACTCAGGAATTAAAGGAACTTGGAGTTAAGACAATTGGAATATTTTCTGGTGATGAATTAGAGAATCGATACTTTGAACGAAAAGACAATAAGGGTGCTGGAATGTATGAAAGTGCAATTTTCCTTAATAACGATAGTATTTTTGAGTTTCCCGATAAGATTTATAACTTGCTAATTAAAGAATTTGAACTCGAAGATGATTCTTTTTAAATAACTACTTTATGTTTTGAAAGAGAGGTTTTATATGACATTTTCGCTTAGAGCAATTAAAGAACTAGAATATAGGGCAAAGCGGCTACACAATAGGTTTAGTTTCAAAACAGAAGGAACGATGAAGAAGCCTGTTAATAGTCGTAATGCATTAGATTTTGAAAGTGATGTTGAGTTTATGCTCCCTGCTGCTAACGAACTTAACTTTATAACTATTAAAGATAATTATGAATACGCTCAAAATGTATTTAATACTGTACAAAGATTATTAATTGATGGAAATAAAATTGTTCTGTCTGGTGGAACAAACGAAGAAATGAACGAATTAGTTATGAAGGAAACTCAAAAAATATTAGACCTCATTTTAATGATTAAAGATAACGACAGGCAGTTTAAGTCCATTATTTTTGATGAGAAACATAGGTTTGGTGAGCAGTGGTTTATAGAAATTGCTAAACACATTCAAATAACTAATGACGTATCTGTTTTTGTGAATGAATTAAATGGTGGAGATATTGCCTTACACATAAGAAAGGCGTTGTTAAATCCTAATGATAAAGAAATAAACTTATATGGAATAGATCGCGATATTGATTGTGGAGCTGATTCAAGAAAGAAAGGTATTGAAACTGCGCGTAACGGACTGGCTGAAGTAAGTTCTTTATGGGCTGATATTTCGTTTTGTGCTAATCATTATATAAATTTTGGGGATGAACGAAATTATTATATAGAAAGTGAAATCTATAATTTTTATAGAAAAAAACTAACAAGGCAACAAGGTATCTTTATTTTCAACTACCCCTTCTATCGAATTGACGATGTGAAAAATATTCTTTGCAACAATGAGTTAATAGCTGCTATTAACACAAATGATGAAGTTGGAAACATTGTATTTGTTCTTCAATATGGAACCCCTAAAGAACACTCTAAAAAAGAGATTCAAAAAGTAGAGTATCAACCCCATCGCTTACCTTCACAAATGACTGATGTAATTAACTACTATACGAAGCATATTGAAGAAGTTAAAACTTTCAGAGGTAAATACACCGATATGCACGACATTCGAACAGAATTTGAAGATCAAGAAGATTCTGCTGAGTTTCTCTTTGATTATTATCAGCCTCGAAACAAATTACAGCAGCTAGATAATCCATTAATTGAATATAAACCGGATCACGTTCCCGCTATTGCTACTTCGGAAATTATTAATGGGCGATATGTAGATGAGGTATTGCAGAAAAAAATAGGAAAAGAGTTTGGATTTGATCACTTGTTCTCAACCAAAATAGTAAAACGAGAAACAGAGGAAAAGGAAGAAAAGTTAGATAAACACGGTAATAAAGTTGTGGAAATAAGTGAGAAGAAAAGTAACGTCATTGTGTCTATTGCTTTAATTGCTCAGACAGGAGAATATATAGAATTATTTTCGAATGAAACAGAGGAAGATGATGATAATTTTAATTAAAGAAGGTAAGGTGAAAGTTTGGACCGTTCATTAGATAACTTAAGATTAGATTTACACAACGGTGAACGCTCTTTTAATTTTAATACTGACCTCCTAATCGCTAAGAGGACTGAAAAAGAAAATGAGCTGGAGATATTAGCTGTTTCTCTGTATGAAACAAAGTCTGAAATTAATAAGCTAGTAAAAAAGAATAATGGTGCTTCAGGAAAGATACACGGACACCCTCACTACAATCACGATCAGATTAAATTCACTATTAAAAAATTCTCTAATTTTGAAAAAAGAGAAGCGCCAGGGAAAAAACATAACCATCGTATAACACTGATTAGAAAAAAAGACCTTGTAATAGATCAAACGGTAGAATCGTATCCAATTGTAATGTTACCTAAAGAAGAAGCGGAACATTTACAAACAATCGTTTTTGAGTACGTTAGAGATAACATTGTATCCCCGCTTTTTCCTGATGTTAGAATTCCTCAAGTATTAGCCGGTGAATTATTCATATCTATTGAAGAGGCCGAAGTTATTTTGAGAAATATTAATGACGGTGTTATTAAGACAGAAAATGAAATAATGACAGCTGAAATGTTACTTATGTATTATCAGTGGGTTGATTATCTAGTACAAGAATTAGCTAGGCGAAACAGGCTGCAACATTTAGAAGTAATTGCTTGTCCTAGAGATTTAATTGCATACGAGATAATTATTAATGAAACTGAAATACGTGAAATTGTTTCTAGGGGTCTAATAGCAGGATGGATTAAAATATCTAAAACCGCCAAACTAACTAAACGTTACGATGGCTTTGACACATATATGCCTGATTATGCTAGTACATTTAAGCAAAGAATTGAGAGTATATCTGTCGCACAACATCATTATGGTGTAATAAGAGAACAAACTATCAAATACTTAAAGCGATTAGGTAGAGCGCCTATATCCGTCCAGCTAGATGCTATAGAAGCGGGTTTAAAATCCCTAAAGAAACAAAAAAGAGTAAATATAGTTGGAGAGCCTGGGGTTGGGAAAACATACATTATGTCCTCAACTGCCTTTTTGGATTCGTTATATTCCGAAAAAACGATGAAGCTCTTAGTGATGTCTCCGGATCATTTAGTGGAGTCTGCTTGGCAAAGAGAGACAGAAGAAACATTAAAAGAAGCTACGTATCACCATATAAATTCTGTAACAGATCTTATGAAATATGAACAACAAGGATTATTACAAGATGAAAAGCCTCGAGTATTTATATTGCCCCAAAATTCGGCAAAGAGCGGTTATGCCACTATGCCAATGGTACGATGGGAAACTCACCTATTGCCTATAGAAAATCAACCAAACAAATATAAGTCTCAAAAAGTATTTGTTTGTCCACACTGCGGAGATATCCAAAAGAGAAGAGTTAAAAACACAGACACTGATCCCAATGCAACAAAATTCATATATGTTCCCGTTCCTTATGACCATTATGCTACAGAAAGATACAACAATAGAAAATGTAATACGTGCCAAACAATTCTTTGGGGTACTACGAATAAAGAAGCGGTTTCTTATAAAGAATTTACTTCCGGAGATGCTAAGGACTCTCCTTTTGTATACACAAGTGCAGGTTTTTTCCCTAGAGACTTACAAGCCCTAAGAAGGCTTATAGAAGACACAAGAAAGAAGTATGACGAGAAACCCACGAAAACAAAAAAAGCTCAACTGTCAGGACTGAGAGCGGCTGAGTTACAAATGAATGGTACTACAAAAGGAAAAAAACAAGTATCCCCTCATAAAGTGCCCATTGCTGATTATATCTTTAAGAAGTTAAAGAATGTTTTTACTCACTTAATCATTGATGAGGTACACGAAATTCAAAATAGTGCTTCCGCTAGAACACAAGCTGCCGGAAAATTAATTGCATCTGTACCAAAGGTTATTACAGGTACAGGTACTTTAATGAACGGATATGCAAGGTCCCTCTTCTTTACATTCTTTATGCTATTTCCAGAGAAAATGAAAAAAGCCGGATTTGAAATTAGTGACGTTGAAAAATTCCAAGTTGCCTTTGGTGTAACTGAAAAAAGATATCGTGTAACGTCTGATAAAAAAAGAACTACTATTGCACCTAAATCAAAGCCAGGTATATCCCCTATTATCTTCCCTATGTTCCTTCAATCTACAAGTGTGTTTATTACTCTAGACGATTTAGAAACAGCGCTACCTGCAATAGAGACTGAAGTTGTAGAGGTAGAGCCATCTCAGGAATTGCTAAAAGGAAAACAAGAATTAGAATTAGCGGTAGCTGCAGCTACTAAGGGTGATGTAAAGTTATTTAAAGCCTTAATGCCCCTATTGTACTCTTATCTGGATATGCCAACGGTACAAAGGGAAATTAAAGATGAAGATGATAACTTGGTGCATTTAACTAAAGTTATAGCAAATGAAGATGATAGAAAAATTAATGCGTTAAAATCAATAGTAAAAAAAGAAGTTGTGCAAAATCAAAATAGAGTAATCGTTTATACATACTATACAAATGATGGTATTAATGACTATATAAAAGAGAAGTTAGAAGAAGAAGGATATCGAGTAACGGTTCTTAACAAAAATACGGAACATAGCATTTCTTGTAACGGCGCCTTAAAGAAAGTACCTAAAAATAAACGTGAAGAATACATTAAAGCGGAGGTAAAACAAGGTACGGAGGTTTTAATAACCAATCCTGAGCTAGTAAAGACAGGAACAAACTTAATTGATTTTGCTCCTATTGTGAGATATCAAATGGATTATCAAGTTTACACTGAGCGTCAAGCTCGAGGTAGGACAAGAAGGATAGGACAAACTAAGCAATGTACCATCTACTACCTCTACTACAAGCAGTCATTTCAAGAGGATATCACAAAGCTAATGGCTACGAAAATAGTTGCATCTGAAGCGATTGAAGGAAAGATGGACTCTAGGGGTCTTGATGCAATAACAAACAGTCGAACCCCAGAAGAAGAGCTAGCAAAAAAATTCTTTGAAACAATGGGTCTAACCCAACACAAAAAGTCTGAATGAGTACTAATCATTCAGACTTTTTGTTAATTATTGTTTTGAAGAAAAATGGGTAATCATATTCCTCTAAGTAAACTGGTTCGTATTTCTTTTCTTTAATTGAAGCCCAATTTTCCATACTCCAATCTTTATCCCATACTGCCATTCTTAAATGTGAACGATTTTGGAAGTAAGGATTTAAAAGGATACTAAAAAACTTACTCTTTTTACTTGTATGAGCAATTAGTAAATTAGGGTTTAACTTTTTTAGTAAATACAATGCTCTACCTTCTCTAAAAATTAAATTGTTAAACGCTCTAATGCGGCAAGACTCTTTTGTGAGAAAAAAATTAAATACTTCTGTAAAATCAGGTTCAATATCTAAATATGGAATAAGGTTTTCTTTCCATTTTTCGATTTGCGAAAAATAAGGTTCTCTCTTATCGTTCCACAACTTATAGTAGTGTTCTGATTTGGTTTCCCATCTATTTTCAAACTCATAGAGATTGTCTCCGAACATTTCTGTCCATCTAGTTAAAACAATTGAGTTTCGAGTACCAGTTATTTTTTCGGCTGCCAAGTTTAATTCTTGTAGTATTTTATATGTTTTATCAAGCTCTTCTTTTGTCCATCCCCCTGCTCTTTGGTATAAATCTCCTTTGTATGCAATGATGAATCTAAAATTATACGGATAAATTTCTCGTATTGTTTTCGCAACCATTTGTAAGTGGATAAGAGTAATAAAATCAGCAATATCGGGGTGGATCCAACCGTTTGAGATATGCTCTTTCTTAAACTTAGGTGAAAAAGTTGTTAAAAAGAAATCAATTGGAGCTCCTTTTGAAACAAGAGTTCTTAGCTTGGAATAATATATGTTTTTTATTTCATCTGACATTATATTACTACCTTCTAATTGAACGATGGATTGATTCGAGAACAAAAACCGATGAATAACATCTGTTATAGTATCGGTATCTTTGACCTTTAAGTTGTATTTATCAATGATTGACTTGAAATATAAATTGTTAAGTTCTAAGTCTGTGATCTTCAAAGCTTTTCCCTCCCTTATAAGCTTAGTTTTCCAGCTATGAGTATAATTAGGATTCAGCTTTTGTGGAAAGAAATTCAATTATTTATTATAGCTCCTTCATTGTTTTATAGAAGTACTGAAAAATATAATTTTAAAACTAAGATGTAGAGAAAGAAGTTAAAGGGGAATGCTCGTTGAAAATACAATTTAGGGGTCATAACTTTGAACTACCACAAACAATGCGAAAATATATAATCAGCAAAGTTCCGGCGTTGGAACGCCTTTCTCAAGAAAATGTTAAAGTTTATGTAAGTGTGATGAAATTTCAGTGTAATTTTAAATTAGAAGTTCTTCTATACGGAGAAAATCAACTCCGTATAAGTGAAGAAAGTATTTCAAATGATTTAGAGTCCGCACTCTTTTTGATAAATAGTAGGATAGAAAATCATTTTAAAAAGCTTAAGAAAATTAAAACGGTGGAGATTTAATTAATATAATTCTAAAACAAAAAAACTTATAGTTAAAAAACTATAAGTTTTTTTGTATTGTCGTTTTCTTTCTTACTATTTGTTTGCTAACAAAAATAAGTTACAAAGGTAGATGTTAAATATTTTTTATGAGCAACTCATAATAAGTACTATATGAGCATAGCGTAACATAACTTCTATGAAACGTTATGCTGTGTTATGAAAAATTACTAAAAACTATGCAAAAGTAGTGAAAGTAAAATCGTTAATTTAAAATAAGTTTTTCTGCAATTTGAATAGCGTTTAATGCTGCTCCTTTTAGTAAGTTGTCTGACACAACCCAGAAACTTGCAGCGTGGTCACCATTTACGTCTTTTCTTAAACGTCCAACCATTGTATCGTAGACACCTTCCGAATTACGAGGCATTGGATACAATTGCTCTTTAGGGTCATCGATTAGTTTTAGACCTTCGAATTTTTCCCAAAGACCTCTTAATTCTTCAACATTAATTGGCTTCTCAGTTTCAATATAAACTGATTCACTATGTCCAACAAATACGGGCACTCGGACACAAGTGGCATTCACTTGTATTTTATCATCGTGCATAATTTTTTTAGTTTCGTTGATCATTTTCATTTCTTCTTTTGTAAAGCCGTTTTCTTCAAAAACATCAATCTGAGGAATTAAATTAAAACTAATTGTATGAGGATATACCTTCGGAGTGTATTTTTCTTTATTTAAAAATGCTGAAGATTGTTCTTTTAATTCTTCGATAGCTTTTTTGCCAGTTCCGCTAACGGCTTGGTACGTTGAAACCACTACCTTTTTTAAGCCTAAATGATCTGCGATTGGTTTTAACGATAAAACCATTTGGATAGTAGAACAGTTAGGGTTAGCAATAATCCCCTGATGTGTAAAGATATCTTCTGGATTCACTTCAGGTACCACTAAAGGGACGTTTTCTTTCATACGGAAATGGCTTGTATTATCAATTACTACTGCCCCACTTTTAACCGCATACGGTGCATATTTTTCAGAGATACTACCGCCTGCCGAAAATAAAGCAATATCAATTCCTTCAAATGATGCTTCAGTTAGCTCTTCTACAGCGATTAGTTCATCCTTGTAATTTAACATTTTGCCTGCTGATTTAGCTGATGCTAATAACTTTAGTTTATTAACCGGAAAATTTCTTCTCTGTAATGTTTCGATCATTTTTTGTCCAACTGCGCCAGTTGCACCGACAACTGCTACATTGTATTTTTTTGTCATAGATGAACACCTCTAATGAATTTTTCCTCTAGTAATATAGAGGATGGGATTTTAAATCTACAAATCATAATATGCTTCATTATCTTCTATTTTTAAAAAATAAACAGGAGGAAAACTAAGCTTTTGTAGGTGTGAAATATTAAGAGCTATACCGAGTCCGACTTTAATCCCCCTGAGAAAACCAACTTCTACTCAATTGATTTTCAGAAAAAAAGTTGTTCCCTGCAATTACTGGTTTCGACAAAACAATATAATAAATAGTCATTACAAAAAAAGTGCAGAATATAATTAACCTTTAAGATGGTTTAGAAATATAACTTGCGTCAAAGGGGTGTTTTTAAATGAAGTGAATAAAACCATAAGAAGTATTAAAATTGGTGGTGATTAGATGTCTGCAAAGCAACAAAGAAAGATTGAACAATCTATGATAGAAATAGAGCATTTATTTGATAAATGTAAAGATGCTCAAGGTGACGAGATATTTATATTAGAAAAAGAAATAAGGAAACATCTGGAAAAAATAAATAATATTCAACTTACCATAAAGAAGTCAGGACCACACCTTTTTAGAGAAAATACAGAAAACCTAAACCTGATTAAAAAGAAATTTCTTGTTTTATCGGAAAGCTTATTTGAAGGAATAACTAAAAAATATCCTATTAAGATGACATATGCTGAACTCATACATAATAGAGAGGATTACCTGTTGAGACTTGGAATTATAGGGTTAATAAACAAAGAGAAGCTCATTGAATCACTGTTTCATAACTTGTATGAAAAACAATTACCTCCTCATCCCAAAGATGAACATCCTCTAGCTAGATCTATATCAAGAAAATTCATTATACATACAGGTCCTACGAACTCCGGAAAGACTTTCGATTCACTGTTAAGGTTAAAAGAAAGCCAAAATGGAATGTACTTAGCTCCTCTAAGACTTTTGGCATTAGAGATATTCGAGAAGTTAAATTTAGAGAGTACGCCTTGCACGCTTTTAACAGGTGATGAAGAAATAGAAGTACCCTTCTCCAACCATATATCTTGTACCATTGAAAAGGCTGACTTGAAAAATTTTTATGATGTGGTTGTAATTGATGAATCGCAATTAGCTGGTGATTCATCTAGAGGTAGCGCTTGGACTAGAGCAATTTTAGGATTATACGCAAAAGAAATCCATATTTGTTGTTCCTTAAACGCAGTACCTATCATTAAAAAGTTAATTAAGGATTGTAATGATACATTAGAGATCAATGTAAATGAAAGAAAAACGCCTTTAATTATAGAGGAAGATAATTTTAACTTCCCTAATGATGTGCGTGCAGGGGATGCATTAATTGTTTTTTCTCGAAAAAAAGTTCTCCAAGTAGCTTCAGTCTTAAGTGAATACAACATAAAATCAAGTATGATATACGGAAACCTCCCCCCTAATACGAGAAGAAAGCAAGTTGCTTTATTTACACTGGGTGAAAATGAAGTAGTTGTCTCTACTGATGCTATAGGAATGGGATTGAATTTACCTATAAAAAGAGTAATTTTGCTGGAAACAGAAAAATATGACGGAAATGAAGAAAGGTCTTTGTCTGATCAAGAGGTTAAACAGATAGTCGGTAGAGCAGGAAGAAAAGGCTTGTATCCTAAAGGTTATGTAAACTCAGTTAAAAACAAAGAAATAATTTTTGAGAAACTAACCAAAAAGGATGAAAAGATACGTGAGGTTTATATAGGCCCGTTGGAAAGCACGATATTATCTATAAGTTTCGGAACGTTAAAAGAGAAACTAAAATATTGGAAGACCTTTGGCTCTAAAGTGCCCTACATAAGAAAAATTGAAATTACTGCTCAACTTGAATTACTTGAATTGTTACCAAATTACCTAGAAAAGAACCTGACACAGGAACAAGTATACCGTGCTATATATATTCCGTTTGATTACAACAATGAAGAGTTATTATCGATGTGGTTCCATTACCTAAACGAAATAATTAAATCTCACATTGAATTTGAGAAGCCACTGTTTAATTTAAAAGCTGACTTGGAAGAGTTAGAAACAGCATATAGAAAAATTGATTTGTATTATTCTTTTAGCAAATCTTTTAACAAGGTTTATGATGAGCAATGGGTGAAGGAAAGTAGAGATGTAGTATCTGCTCAGATTCACAGTATTCTTAGAGAACAAACACTGAAAAATGTTAAAGTTTGCTCAAGATGCAATAAGCATTTGTCTATGGAGAATATTACTGATCTATGTGATGATTGCCTTTAATGAAAAAACTAAAAGACGGGACATATATAATGTCGTCCGTCTTTTAGTTTATTTTCTTTTTAGGCTTTTGTTTTAATAAATACTCTCGAAACAGCTTATAATTTGTAACTACTTTGTCTAAGTGCGTATCTTTAATCTTTTCCGTTTCGTCATATTTAGGGTATTCAAGGACTTTATAATCACCTTCTTTTAAAGGGACTCTTTCTTTTCTAACTACTTTATGAAATATTTCGTAAGCGTGTTCGCTTGGTATAGACGCTTTATCTTCGTGCGAATATGAAATAACATTCCCTTTTTTGAAAACTATGTTAATCCTCTTTTCCAATTCAATGACTTCCTCTACATTTAAAGGCATCTTAAAACCCCTACGGTATTCTTTAGGTATAAACCATTCGAATCTAATACACAAGTCATCGTCATATTTGTGGTATGTAATGAAACGGTAAGCATCTAAAATTGTGAAATTTGCGTTGTGTTCAGGATAAGCTAGGACATATCTTCTTAATTCTGAAGAAGCCATTTGGTATGTGGAAGAATATAAAATTGGATAATTCATAAGACTATCCCTCTCTTCTTTTAAAAGGTATTATTAATACTATTTTTGTTATTATTTTTTATTCATAAACATTTTATTTTATTTTTTATAAAAAAAGCATACGAAAACGTACGCTTTTCATCTTGCTAATGGCTTATCTAAACCAAATGAATTGTGTAAGGCTCTGATAGCATCTTTTGATTGTTCCTCAGGTACAAGAACCCAAATTGTTGTATGAGAATCAGTGGATTGAAGGATAGGGATATCGCTTGCGTAGAGTGTGTGGACAATCTTTCTTACTACTCCAGGAACACCTGTCATACTTGCTCCTACTAGAGATATTTTCACTACATCATCACGTTGTTCAAAGGCTAAATTTAAATTTGTTAGAATTTCTTCTACTTTCTTAGCCTTATCCTTTTTAACGGTAAATCCTACACTATTCTGTGTAATATTGATAAGATCTAAAGAAACATTGCTGTTTTCCAATAAAGAAAAAAGTTCATCTTGTAATGAGTAAGACAAATTAGTTTTTACAACAAACTGCATAATTCCTGATGTTTGAGTGATACCGGTTAAAAATTGGCCATTATCCCGTTGGTTTTGATCGTCCAATTCACTTTGATTTGTAATTAATGTGCCTGTGAAGTCGCTAAAGGTTGATCTAACTCGAATTGGGATATTGTACTGCATTGCAATTTCCACAGCTCTTGGGTGAATTACTTTTGCCCCTTGATGTGCTAAGTTGCAAATTTCGTTGTAAGTTGTTTTTAATAAAATCTGTGCATCTTGAACAATACGAGGATCGGCAGTCATTACTCCCTCTACGTCTGTAAATATGTCAACATATTCTGCATTAACTGAAGCGCCTAATGCTGTAGCTGAGGTATCGCTTCCCCCTCTACCAAGAGTGGTAATTTCTAAATCTTCGGAGATACCTTGAAATCCTGTAACTACTAAAACATCTGTTGTTTCTAGTTCTTTTAACATTCTTTCAGGTTTTAACTCTAAAATGCCCGCTTCGTTAAATTCGTTATTTGTTATAATTCCTGCTTGTCCACCTGTTAAAACACGACTAGAAATGCCTTGTTCAACTAATTCGCTAGAAAAAACGCAAGCCGAAATCAATTCCCCTGTATTCATCAATAGGTCCTTTTCGCGTCCTGTGATATGTGGCGCTAAACTAATAAGTGTATCGGTTGCATAAGCATCTCCTGTTCTTCCCATAGCAGATACTACAACGATAACTTTATAATTTCCCTCTAAACCTCGTCGGATATGTTTAAAACAGTGTTGTCTACTTTCGGAACTTGCTACCGAAGTTCCACCAAATTTTTGTACAATTATTTTCACTTTATTGCCCTCCGTTAAATAATAATGATAATTTCTTTTCTGTTTGAAATTCGTTTAATGTTTTCTTAAATGCTGTAAGAAACTCGTTAATCTCTGATTGGGTAATAATTAATGGGGGGAGCAAACGAATGATATTGCCTTGTGTAATATCAATTAAAATGCCGTTTTTTAATGAAGATAGCTGGAAGTCTTTAGCCATTTCAGGAGAAAGTGATGTTGAAAGTCCAAACATTAAACCTTTATATCTAATTTCAGTAAGGATATGAGGACAATAATCTTGAATTTTTGTTAACTCATTAAATAAGTACGTTGCCTTCTCTTTCGAATTCATTACACCTTGTTCAACTAAAACTTCCATTGCCGTTAATCCTAAAGATGTAGCTAGAGGTGGATTAGCCCAAGTAGTGCCGTGATCGCCTTTTTGGTATGTCTCAAGGAGTTTGTCTCCTATAACAACGCCTCCTAAAGGAATACCTCCTCCTGATCCTTTTCCAAATAATATAGCATCTGGTTTAATTCCAGAGGTTTCGTAAGAAAAAAAAGTTCCTGTTCTACCCATTCCTGTTTGAATTTCATCCATAATAAGTAGAGTATTAGTTTCATTACAGATTTCTCTAGCCTTAATCATAAAATCATCTGTGATAGGTAAAACGCCACCGGACCCTAAAACAGGTTCCATCATAAAAGCCAACGGCTTTTCTTTTTGTATTACTTCTTGTAATTCTTCAATAGAGTTAGGGGTTATTTCAATGGGTTCAAATATAGTTGTAGGGTAGTCTTGATATACGGATGGTTGCCTTGTGAGGGATACCGCTCCTAATGTTCTTCCGTGAAAGCTATTTTTAAATACAACCAGTTTATTACGAGTATCTGCGGTTCTTTTTTTTCTTTTGTATAACATCTTGAGTACGGATTCAGTTGCCTCGGCACCGGATGTAGTATAAAACACTTTACCCTTAATGGAATATTCTGAAATTTTTTGAGCATATTCAATAGCATTAGGGTTATAAAAGTGAAAAGGGGCGTGGATCATATTTTTCGTTTGTTCAACAAGAGCTTTATTTAAAGCTGGGTGGTTGTAACCTAGTTGGTTAACTCCCACTCCAGCAAACATATCTAAATATTGATTTCCTTCTTCATCAAATAGGTAACAACCATTCCCCTTTGTAATTGTTACCGGTAATTTTGTATAAGCAGGTGCTAAGTATTCGCTGTTTTTGTCTGACCAAGACAAGCTTACCCCTTCTTTCCTGTAGTGGTTAAGAACTGTACTTCTGGATTTAATTGAACACCATATTGTTCTTGTACTTTTTCTTGAGCTAATCTAATTAAAGAAATTACATCATTAGAGCTAGCGTCACCTAAGTTAACAATGAAATTTCCGTGTTTTTCAGAAATTTGAGCGTTACCTATACGGTGACCTTTCAAACCTAATTTTTCTATTAAATTACCTGAGTACTCAGGTAATGGGTTCTTAAACACACTTCCGCAACTTGCTTCCTTAAGAGGTTGTGTTTTTAATCGGTATTCTTTATTGTCATTAGTTAATTTGACAATTTCTTCTTTATTAGCAGGCTTTAATTCAAAAGTTGCTTCTAGCACAATCCATTTTTCCTGTTGAATAATGCTCTTTCTATAACTGAATTGTAGCTCTTCGTTTGTAAGAGTTCGCACCTGACCTCTTTCATCAAGCACCTTTATCTTCTTTAACACTTTAGAAACATCGCTTTTATGAGCTCCGGCGTTCATTGTTACAGCTCCACCTACGCTCCCTGGAATACCTGCGCCAAACTCTAAACCGGATAATCCTTGTTTAGCAACATTTAAACAAAGTACTATAAATGAAGCTGCTGCACCTGCTGTAACTAAATTCTCGTTAATGTTAAGTGATTCAAATTCTTTCCCTAGACGTATAACAATACCTTTAATACCCTCGTCTGGTACTAAAATATTTGAACCTTTTCCTATAATGAAGTAAGGAATATTATCAGTTAAGATATATGTATATAAGCTAGAAAGCTCATTAATAGAATGGATATGCACTAAGAATTCAGCATTGCCGCTTAATTTCCAAGTGTTGTATCTCTTTAATGATGCGTTTTCTGTAAAGTTTAAATTTAATTCTTGAAGCTTTTCTTTAATGTTTGTCAAAATAGTCATCCTTCCAACCTGAATTCTTTAATTTTATTTTTGTGAAGATTTAAAAAACCTTGGCAAAAAAAAGAAAAAACCCACTTATTTACGAGTTTTTTTCTTCTTAATAAATTCATAACTAAATATAATTAAGTCCACAATCAGAGAAATTATAAGATAAATATATAAATAAGAAAAGATTAAAAATATAGGAATAAAGAAAACAACTGACATTTTTAGATAGGGCCATACAATTAATAATAATATAATGAAAAGGATAGAAGTAAGACCATTCTTTATGTAGTAGTTTTTATAAAGTGAATTCATTTTATATCACCCATTACAAAAATACACATAAATTATATTATTTCAAAAAATATTGCCTATTATCTGTAACGTAGTTCTACTCCATAATAATATAGATCTCTTTGGATGTCGTGTTTCTCCCACGTAATTCTTCCCATTGCTCTCCTCGGTATGTTTTCTTCATCAAAAAAGACTTCAATGAACTCTGACGTAAGTTCATAATCGGTTTCAATTTTTAAACCTGAATAGCTTATATCTAATATAGTAACAAATCCAATTTGGTTGAAGTCAGATACTACTGCTTGGTATTCTACATTTTTGCGTTCTTCTTTTCTAACATTATCTACGCATTTGTACTCTAGTACTTGAAAGTCGTATACCGGTTTCCCTTTATATTGCGCTAAATCTTTAAAAGAAACTTTAAAAAAATGTATATTTTGATATGATGTATAAACTAAATTATATACTTGTTCAGTAGAAAACGGGACAGGTGAACCATTTAAACTCCTTGGTATTAATGTATATAAGTAATTCTTTTCTTCCTCAAAGTAAACAATTTCTACGTTAGTCACTACTCGATGATCGTTTGATATCACCTCTGCTGGTCGTTGGAATTGCATAAAATAACTACACCTCCTAATATTGAGATGATTATACAAACAAAACCTATATTTTCAAAAAAAACCTATAAAAATATAGGTTTTTTTGAAATGGATTTTAAATACGACTAATTTATAATTAATTTTTATTAAAGTTTGAGAATTCTTTAAGAGAACTTACAGTACCCATTAAATTAACTGCATCATAAGGAACCAGCATTTTATTGTCGCTTTCTGCTAATTTTCTAAGGGCATTGATAGACTCTAGACTTAACACTTGGCTAGAAAGATTAATGTTATTGTACGCCTCGTAAATGCGTTTAATTTTTTCGCTTTCCGCTTCTGCAATTAAGCGTATGGCTTCGGCTTCTCCGTTCGCAGTTCTAATTTGAGTTTCTCTTTGAGCGTCTGCTTTTAAAATAGCAGCTTCCTTTTCACCTTGAGCTTCTAAAATTTGTGCTTCCTTTATACCTTGTGCGCGTAAAACTTGCTCGCGTCTTTCGCGTTCCGCTCTCATTTGTTTTTCCATAGACTCTCTAATATCTCTTGGAGGATCAATATCTTTTACTTCTACTCTTTCAATACGAACCCCCCAGTTAGTAGTCGATTCATCTAAAGCTCCTCTTAATTGTGCGTTTATTCGATCTCTACTAGCATAAGTTTCATCTAATTCCATTCCACCTATTACATCACGTAATGTTGTAGCGATAATGTTAATAACTGCTTCCCTTAAGTTATCGATTTCATAAACAGCTTTAAATGGGTCCGTTACTCTATACCAGACTACAGTGTTTATTTTTACTCCTACATTATCACGAGTAATAACATCCTGAGCAGGTGTATCTAAAACTAATGTTCTAAGATTAACACGAGTTGAAATTTTATCTATTCCAGGAATTATAATTTTAAACCCTGCATCCAGTTGTCGATTGAACTTACCAAGACGTTCTACCATAGCTACAGTGGATTGCTTAACGATTTTAATTGAAGAAAAGAATAAAACAAATGCTAAAACAACAAGAAAGATTGAAAATATCACATAAACACCTCTTAAATTAAAAGAAAATTACTCTTTAGGGTATACAACTAGAGTTGTCCCATCTATCATTTCAATTTTTACAGTGGTACCTTCTTTGATTTCTGTATTATTAAGACTCTTAGCTAGCCAACTTTCTGACTCTACATTTACTCTTCCGTTTTTATTTGTTTCAATTTTTTCAGTAACTATGCCTTCTTTCATAATAAATGCTTCGATATTAGAGGGTCGTACAGTTTCATTAATTTTAAAGCGTTTTATAAAAACTGGTCTTAATGAATAAATAGCAACAATACTTAATAAGGCAAATGCAGTAACTAAAACCCAAAAATTATCAGTTAGAATCAGTGAGATGAAATAAGTAATAAAAGAAGCGACCGCAAAAAACAGACCAAAAAATAATCCTGGAGTAGAGAATTCAATAATTAAAAATAACACAGCAAGTACTAGCCATATTTCCATAATAAAAAGTTCACCCCCCGTTAACCATAACCATAAACTTATTACTCTAATGTAATTGCATACCTTGGATAAACGGCAAACAAATATTATTTTTCATAGTTTTTAATATTAGTTATGCAACTTTTGTAAATGCTACTTAATTATATGTGCATAACAGTACAGCTCATAAAATTTCATAAAAAAACAGACATACCAACTTAGGGATTATGTCTGTTTTTTTGTATTATTGATAGTCAAATGTGTTTGTATAATTGCGCGACAAGTTAGTTACTTGTTTGATCAAGAACATTAAACACTTGCTGAGCTGCCTCTTGAATAGCATCATCAGTTGCTGTTACATAAGAAACTCCATTTATCATATCGGTGCCTGCGTCTAACTTTATTGTCTGTATATTATCGCCATTTAAATTTCTCATTTTTAGGGCTAATAAACCAAGATCTTTAAAACTCACGTTTGAGTTGAAATTCTTATCTACTACTTGAATGATATCTACCATTTTAGGGATGTTTCTGAATGTGATTGTTTGGTCAACGATAGCACGTATTACCTGCTGTTGTCTTCTCATACGTCCGAAATCCCCTTCCCCATCTTTTCTAAAACGTGCGTAATTCAGTGCCTGAATGCCAGTTAAAGTTTGTTGCCCTTTTTCTAGTGAAAATTGTGTTTTGGTAATTCTGTCGCTAAATGTCATATCTTTTTCTACATCTATATCTAGCCCACCAATAGCATCTACCATTTCTTGAAATCCTTTAAAATTAATAGTTGCATAATAATCGGTGTGAATCCCAAATGTTTCTTCGATTGTTTTGGCTGTTAGGTCAACGCCACCGCTTGCAAAGGCTGCGTTAATTTTATCGTGGCCCTCTTCCCCTGGAATTTCTACTCTTAAATCACGAGGGATTGATAATAAAGAAACCTTAGAATTTTTAGGATCAACAGCCGCTACCATAATTGTATCACTTCGATTTGCATTAAATGAATCGCCATCTACTCCCAATAACAACATAGCAAAAGGCTTTTTAGAATCTAAATTAACGTTATCTTGAAAATGTTCTATATTTGATATTTTTCCTACTTCTTGCACAAATTGTTCTTCAACAGTTGGGTCTGGATGTATCATTTTCCATACGTATTGATCAAAAACATAATACCCCCCGTACAATAAAACACCAAAGAAAAATACAGAAAGTATGAACTTAAAAAAACCTAACAGTTTCATTTGGCCACCTCTTTATGAGTTCAAAATTATAATAATAAGCTTGTTTTTTATTCTCCAAGAAAAAAAATTTCCCTTATTCGTTAAATGTTTTGGAAAAGATAGCATATTTTTGGGCCTTTCACTAGTTTTTTGTTTATAATTTATAAATATAGAGGATAGAAAGAGGTTGAATTGTAAAGATGGTTATTGAAGAAACTTTTGATGGGTATAAAGAACGTTTATTAAATGAACTGCAAAATATAAATACGATAGAAAAACTTGAGATTATTAATGACGATGAGCTGAGTTTCACCGTAAAAAACACTAATAATAATGAAGAATTTTTGGTAGATGTAGAAAAAGTTTGGAGACAGTATCGGGCGGTTAAAAATACAGATTTGTTAGATGTATTTGTAGAACAACAAAAATCTAAGGTGCTTTTGTGGGATTTAAAAAACAAAACTTTTGGCGAATTAAAAGATAAATTAATTCCTTCACTTCTACCTGTTAATAAAGTATTTAAAGAAGATAAAAATTTCATTACTCAAAATTTGGGTAGAGATTTTAGAACTACACTTATGTATGATGTGAAATATGTGAGACAAGCATTGCAGTATGATTGCTTCCCTTTCTTACCTGATACAGAAGATATGATGAAAATAGCCGTTAACAATTTAACTAAAAAAGGTTGGGGGAACGAAGTTGATATGTTTGAAAATGAACATTTTCAGTTCTTTACATATTACATTTCTGACAGCTACATCTCTCACTATCAATTTTTTATTAAAGAGATGATTGAGAAAGCACTTGGTGATTGCTTCTTTGCCTTCCCTACCGAAAATATTGCTTATGCGGTAAAGGTAAAAGGAGAAAAGATGGACTCAGTTATTGAAAGTCTTAGTGTTTTGTCTAATCGGGTCCAGTTTGCATATAAAGAAGACGTTGAGCCCTTATCACAGGATATAGTGAGATATAAAGATGGCGAATATGAATTTTTAACAAAAAAATAATACAAGTACATACGCTTACTAAGAGTATTCCCATTTCTAATATATGTAGTAAAAAGTAGAAGTTCTAAAATGTGTTAACGGAGGAAGAATGATGTTAGGTTTATTTGGAAGAAAAAAAGGAAAACGATACAACACAAGTAGTTTTACAATTAAGCAAGATTCTGATTTTTATTATGAGGTAAAACTCCACAGTAGCACAGTATGCTTTACTAAAGAAAAACTGCACGCTGAAATTGTAGTAAAAGAGTTGGAGAAATTTGAGACAGAAGGAACTTTAGAACATTTAATTCCTGAGTTTACGTGGCAACACATAAGGGATATTCCCTATTTAATAGATAATATAAGTTATGATGCGTATACTATGATGCGACCTGTGTTAGAACGCTATGGGGTTGCTCATAAATATAATGGTAATTACATAATCACTTTAGATCCTACTAATTTAACAGTCTCCTATAAAACAGTGACTGGACAGTTGGTTACAGGCAAACATATATACAACGGAGTTGCAATTAGAAAAGAAAATGATGAATACAAATTAGAAAGCGTACCTACAGGAAAAACAATTACCGCTATGAAAAGTGAAGAACAATTAAGACAGTTCTATTACGAAACTGCTTCTTTTTTTCCGTGGCATTATGAAAATGTGATGCAGGTATTGGATGACAATATTAGCTTGAAAATATATTTTAAAGAAGTTAAAAGAGCAATTAGTTATGGAGAAAAAATACCTCAACCTGATACAGAAATAATTGCCCCTGCTCAATTTAGTATCTATGGGGGGACAGACCCCCTTAAGTTAGAGGCTTACGTGAAAGCAATGAGAAAGCTAAATCGTTTTATTGGAATGAAAAATGTTAAATTAAAAATTGATGAATTCCTTAAAACATATTCTGTAAACAAATTTCTAGGAAAAATGAACATTAGTACAGAGGATGAGAAATTACACTCTTTAATTGTTGGACCTCCTGGTACTGGTAAAACAGAGGTTGCGAGAATAATGAGCGATTTGTTGTGGTCGCTTGATATGATTGAAGAGAATAAGTTTGTAGAGTTATCAAAAGATGATTTTGTGAAATCGGCCGTTGGTGGCACCGAAGAGGCAACTAAAAAAGTTATTGAAAAAGCCTTGGGTGGCATTATGTTTATTGATGAGGCATATACGCTTTTAGGCAATAAAGGAACTGCGGGCGATAATAATTTAGATTACGGCAAAATTGCTTTAGAAATTATTATGAGAGCAATGTCTTTCTACCCTGGTAAAAAGTTAGTAGTTATTTTTGCTGGTTATCGAGATAAAATTGATGAATTACTGTTAGAAAATGATGGACTCCCTTCGCGGTTTAAATTTAAATTTGAATTTGACGACTATACACCACAAGAGTTAAAAGAAATAGCAGTAGAAATGTTAGAAAGTCAAGGATTTGTTACAAATGACATTAATGAACAATTAAGTAATTTAGTTTACTCTAAGGCTAAGCGTGGTTCACTTCAAGGTAACGCCCGAGATATAAGTAATCTGGTAGGCGAAATAACACGCCAGCATAAAAATTACGTATCAGAGAAAGGCGGTCATTATAAAATAATTCATCCGGAGGTTATTAATTCTATTTCAAATGCAAAAAGGATCAGAAACACTGATGCTTTAGATGCTTTGTTAAATGAGGCTGAAAAGGAATTAAACACACTAATCGGCTTAGAGAAATTCAAAAAACAAGTTCGTTCCTTAAAAAATGTTTTGACTGCAGATCGAAAGAGATATGAACAAGGTATTGTTACTACTCCTCCACTCCTACATATGGCTTTTAAAGGAAATCCTGGTACTGGTAAAACAACTGCTGTTAGGATATTAGCAAAAATCCTTAAAGGATTAGGTGTATTATCCAGTGGGCACTTTATTGAAGTTAAAGGGAAAGACCTTGTTGGAGACCACGAAGGACATACTCCTAAAAAAGTTGATGCTTTAATTAAAAAAGCTAGAGGCGGCATTTTATTTATAGATGAGGCTTATAGTATAGTGAATGGCAAAAATGATAGATATGGTATAGAAGCCATAAATACATTGTTAGGTGAAATGAATGGGTCTGGTGAAGATGCAGATTTATCTATTATATTTGCTGGTTATCCGCAAAAAATAGAAGAATTATTTAGTTTGAACGCTGGCTTTAAATCGAGAGTTAACAAACATTTTATTTTTGAGGATTATAATAAAGAAGAACTTTTTGAATTATTTATGTTAAAGATGACAGAACTTCATTATGAGCTAGATATAAATGCTCTTGAGGCTGCAAAAGCAGCTATTTCATATGCAAAAGACGCTCACAATTTGGAAAATAGTAATGCGCGATGGATTAGAAATTATTCTTTAGCGATAAAAGATGCTCAAGCAGATCGTTTAGAAATTGAAGGATACGATAATTTACAACTTATTAAACAAGAAGATGTTCTAGAAGCCTACAAAATGATGTGAAAAGAAAGCAACCTTCCCCTGTTGGAGGTTGCTTTCTTTTGGTTTACAGTTACGTTAGTTGGTTTTAATAAGCTTTATGCGCATTGCATAGCGTTAATTTTTATATATGCGCATAAATTAAAATCTACGTGCATATATTGCCACTGTTTAAGATATAACACTTGCAATCAAAAGCAATCAAAAGCAATTAAATGATAATTTTATGTCTGTTTAACTTTTCGGGACATAATTTTTGAATTTTATTATTGATTGTCTAATTGATTGTCTAATTGCTGATATACAAAAAACTTCGTTAAACAATGCTTTATTAAGCGGAAAGCCTTTAAATACAACGTTCAATTAACATTTTATTGTTGTGTTATTATCTTTTATTGTTGATTTATTGATTATTATTGATTGGTATTAATTATTATTGATTATTATTATTGATTGAAAGTTTCTTATGCTTGCGTCCCCAAATTTAAATTACGGTCTCTCTAAATATAAGTTATTATATTTTAATCTATTATAATTTAAATAAGTTATGTGGAAGTTGAAAGGTTTATTTGTATGCTACAGTCATATCTAATTGAATCTCATAATGAATATAAAGTTTCAGTGTTTAAATAAAGTTGATTTATAGCAATAATAATTTCTAGAAGCCAAATTGCGGTAGGATTGCGGTATCCCAATTACTATTATTTTGTTTCTCTTTATGCTATGAAAAGCATTTTCTTTTCTGCTTGTTTACGACCTGTTAAAAAAACAGCTATAGTGCTGTGCCTGGTAACTTCTACTTGATTTAAAGGAATTAAGAAATAAGTAACAATTAGAAGGTTTGCAAAGCTTGGCAGCTTCTATATAAATGTTCAACTTTATCCATACAACCCTTTGTAATAATGCCTTTTTGTTAAAACTAATAAAAATCATCGCTATTTAATGTTATGTTTCATAGAGGTTCTTATAAATTAAAGATAATTTGTTATTGATTGATTAATTATTGTTAATTGCACTCTATTGATTATTATTGATTGAGTTTTATTGATTATTATTGGCTAATTATTATTGATTGTTATGAGTATTGTGCGGTAAATATGGTTACATATATCAATTGAAGTCGAATATTGAGTTAATTGGTTGATTGATTTTTATTGCTTTGATTGTTGGAAATTATGTATTATTAAATTAGAGGATTATATAGGTGGTGAAAATATGAGTGAAATTAGTATGAGAGAAATTTTAACAGAAACTTTTAAAGACGATATATTGTGGCGACAAATTCACAACCTTAACCTAGAAGAATATTTATTCCCTGAATCCCTTCTAAAAGAACTCCATTTGGATGATACATATTACACATCTAAGGCGGCTGCTATTATAGGTTTGCCAGATAATGATGCACAGCCAATAAGAAACAATTTAGCTGAAGGTAGAAAGAATGTTAGAGAATATGTACAAGCTACTCGAACTCGTAGGCAATGGACCTTTGATTATAAGTCACTTTTTAGAATGCATATGTATTTTATATTAAACTTAAAAGGAAATATGTCTCCAAAAGAGATATCGCATTATCTAGGTAATGAAGTTGAAGAAATCGTCACAGAGGGTAATTCTAGAAAAAGAAGTAACGTAATAAATGATAAGCGTGAATTATCAAGTTCAAATAATTCACCTAAATATGATGAAAGATTAGAAAAGATAGAAAATCAATTAATTTATCAAAATCAGCTAAATAGGTTACTTACTTTAAAGCAAGAATACGAAGAAGCGAGTCGAAAAGTAACGGATTGGGAATTACTAATGGAATTTGTGAATTATCAACTTGAAATAGCTGAAATGAAACGAAGAGAAATTAGATCTGAAAAGAAACAGTTAGAGTTAGTTAAAGAAACTTTTAAAAAGATTGATAAAATGAATGAAACTAATCGTCCAAGTTTATTAAAGGTAATCTTCTCTAAAAATACAACCCAGCCGGTTGATTACGATAAGACTTTCGCTGAAGTTGCTGCGGCAAGCGAAGTGAATTTGGACAAGCAATCCCCTAGCAAGGAACTAACAGATATTAATTACGAAATTGAAAAACTTAAACAAAAAAAGAAGAACATAGAAGATGATAAGGAAGATTTAGCTAAGAATAGAACAAATAAAAAAGAAGCATATGAAAACTTCAAAAAACAATTTGATTACTTTGAAAAGAAGCTTAAAGTAACGAGTTTTGTTGAAGAAACTTCACAATCAAAGATAAATGATTCTCTTACAATAGAATATAACGAAGAAAAATAAAAAAAGAAGCTTAAAATAAGCTTCTTTTTTTGATGTGTAAAGGTTGCAATCAAAACCAATTAAAAAACTTATTGCAACAAACCAAAGAACTTTTGAATTCAAGCTAATATTTATTTTCTACTAATTAGATATTATCAATTAAAATTTATTGATTTTTTATTATTGATTGTTATTGTTTATTAATTGATTATTATTAACTATTATTGATTATTATTGTTTATTGATTAATTATTATTGATTATTACACGACGCTTTTAGTTCTCTTATTAATTAAAATGTTCGTAAACTTTTTCTAGGGCCATACCCCTTGAAGCTTTAAGTAGAATATACTTCTCGGAAATTAACGTACCGCTTTTCTTAACAAAATCACATAGCGCTTTGGTGTCACTGAAGTATTTTGCTGTATTAAAACCATTAGCAATTTTATAGGCTTCGCTCATATCCTTGCCTACAAACCAGAATTCAAAATTTGAATACGTTGCTGCAATTTCGCCTATCTTTTTATGCGTGCTTATACTTTCGTTACCTAATTCAAATATATCACCAAGAATCGCTATTTTATTTTTAGGTGTATTAATACTTTCGAAAGTGGTTAGTGCGCTTTTAAGCGAGGTTAAACTAGAATTATAACAATCTAAAAGAAAGGAATTAGTAACTTTTTCTTTGTATTCTAATCTCATATCAGCATTATGGAAGCTTTGTAACCCTTGCTGAATCTTTTTAATATCTATATTAAGTATTTCACCTAATTTAATAGCAAAAGTTGCATTTTTAGCATTATGAAGTCCAAATGAGGGTAAATCATAGTTGTTTTTAAGATAGTTAAAGGAAATTTTATTTTCTAATTGTTTTAAGTTCTCGATATGGATGTCATTAACAGGATACCCATTTAAGCAAGATAACAGACTCTCATCGCCATCAAAGATCACATTTTTCTTAGAACTTAACCCCTCAATAATCTCCATTTTTGCCTTTGCTATATTTTCTCTGGAACCTAAATGACCAATATGAGATTCGCCTATGTTAGTAATAATTGCAAAGTTAGGCTCAGCAATTCTGGTTAATTCGCTAATCTCGCCCATATGATTCATCCCCATTTCAACAATACAAAGTTCTGTGCTTTCGGGCATAGTTAAAAGTGTTAGTGGTACTCCGAGGTGATTGTTATAATTACCACTATTCTTATGTATTTGAAAGCTGTTTGAGAGTGCGGCCGCCAAGATTTCTTTAGTTGTAGTTTTCCCGTTAGAACCTGTAATACCTACTACAATTGGGTTAACTTCTTTACGATAGCTATTTGCAATTGTCTGGAATGCTTTTAATGTATCATCTACTTTAATAAATTTAATCTTGTTACTAAGATGAGATGGAACAGAAGTTTTATTGTTCCATAGAGTTGCAATCGCTCCATTATTTATGGCATCTTCTATATACAAATGGCCGTCCGATTGCTCCCCTTTAATAGGAATAAACAAACCCCCAGGCTCTAAATTTTTAGTGTTAAAGTGTACGTTTGTAACACTAATCCCAATAATTCTTTCTAGCATATTAACCTCCAACATTAAGGGCTTTTATTTAAACATTAATAAAAACGTTTTATTAATGTTCTTATAATTGATATTCTTTATTTTTTTTAAAAAAAAGATGCTATACCGTTGATTTAATTGGATGAATTATTTTTTAATGTAAACACATAAAAGTTATAAAATAAAAAAACTTATAAAACTAAAAAATATGCATATTCCATATCATTGCATAGATTTTATGCAATGATATGGAATACTATTATTAATTATGCAAAAGAAGTTAAATTGGAGGAAATACTATGTGTGGAATTGTTGGATATATTGGCTATAGACAGGCACAAAAACATTTGATTAAAGGATTAAGCAAACTAGAATATAGAGGGTATGATTCAGCTGGAATTGCAACAATAATGGATTCTCAAATAAGAGTTTTTAAGGAAAAAGGAAAAATTGAGGATTTAAAACTCATTCTTGATAAAGAAAATGCAGCTACTGCTGGTATTGGTCACACTAGATGGGCTACGCACGGGCCTGCTACTACATTAAATGCACATCCTCATACTAGTCGAACTGAAAGATTTGTTTTAGTTCACAATGGAATCGTCGAAAATTATAAGGAGTTAAAAGAAGACTTTCTAAAAGATGTAGAGTTTCGAAGTGAAACGGATACTGAAGTTATCGTTCATTTAGTAGAAAAAATGCGAGAAGAAAGTGATACTACTGCTGAAGCATTTCGAAAAACATTAAATAAAATTGAAGGTAGCTATGCAATTGCGATGATTGATCTGGAAGATGAAGAAACTGTATATGTTGCTAAGAATAAAAGCCCGCTATTAATAGGTAAGGGTAACGGAGAAAATATGGTTGCAAGTGATGCTATGGCTGTAATTCATTTAACAGACGAATTTATTGAGTTAGAGGATAAAGAGATGGCCTTTCTGACAAAAGACACTATTTCACATTACAAAATTACTGGTGAAAAGGTTGAAAGAGAACCGTTTAAAGCTGAAATTGATCCTAGCGACTTAGAGAAAGGAACATATCAGCATTATATGTTAAAAGAAACAGATGAGCAGCCTGCTGTAATTAGACAATTAATTAAGACATATGGATTAAACGGTAAGTTTGAAATTGATAAAGAATTAAAGAATGATATTTTAGCAGCTGACCGGTTATACATTGTTGCTTGCGGAACAAGTTATCACGCAGGTTTAGTTGGAAAGAAGTTACTTGAAAAGCTAGCTCAAATTCCTACTGAAGTTCATATTTCTAGTGAGTTTACACAAGATCCACCAATGTTAAGTGATAAATCCTTTGTAATCTTTCTATCTCAAAGTGGAGAAACAGCAGATAGCCGTGAGGCTTTGCAAATGGTTGCAAAACGTGGAATTAAGACTTTAAGTATCACTAATGTTAGGGGTTCAACGCTTTCGAGAGAAGCAAATCATACACTGTTGCTGTATGCTGGTCCTGAAATTGCGGTTGCTTCTACAAAAGCCTACACTGCTCAGGTAGCTGTTATGAGTATACTTGCAGATGTACTTCGACAAGAGAAAAATATAGAGGCTACATTCAATTTAAAAGTGGAACTTTCTAAAATTGCACAAGGTATGGAGCGAATGGTAGACCGAAAAGAAGTTTTTGCTGAGATTGCTAAAGAATATTTAAAAGATACACGCAGCTGCTTTTTTATTGGGCGCACAATGGATTACCACGTATGCTTAGAAGGAGCATTAAAGTTGAAAGAAATCTCATATATTCAAGCTGAAGGTTTTGCCGGCGGTGAACTAAAACACGGAACTATAGCATTAATTGAAGAAGGAACTCCTGTAATTGTTCCTATAACTTCTAAGGAAGTTAATTTAATGATTAGAGGAAATGTTCAAGAAGTAAATGCACGTGGTGCAAATAGCTGTATTCTTGCGATGGAGGGTCTTGAGCAAGAAGGTGATCGCTACCTTTTACCTAAAACACACCCTTTACTTTCTCCGTTGCTAAGTGTAGTGCCTATGCAATTAATAAGCTATTATGCTGCTTTGCAGAGAAATTGTGACATCGATAAACCACGAAATTTGGCGAAAAGCGTAACAGTTTTGTGATGGGCTACAAAATCAGAAAAATTTTTAAGTAATAATAAAGTCTTTTAATTTTTCACCTGTTTCATCTATCGATTTTTCTCGGCAACCTTTAAAATGAAATTTTGCTGATTGAAGCATAACACTTTTAAATTTAGAGTTACTTGTCCTACTGTTGTCTAGTTTGTTGACACACATTATAACGAAGTCGTTGCTAATTATTTTATATTGGTGACGGCTTTTTTGTTACTTCTTGTATAAAAGATTAATAGATTTTGTTTTGTGATAATTATTAAACTGAAAAATTCATCATAAACAGAATCGCGCATAAGTTTGCATAAAAAATATGAGAACTTAGTTTTCTATACTAAGAGTAATGCATTTTTAAATCCTTTGCTGTATTTTGGTTGAATAGATTTTGCAATCAAAAGCAATTAAAAGCAATTAACGGATATAATCCATTAAAAACAATAGTAAATCGTTTGCAATTTTAGTTATTACAACTAATTAGTCTTTTGTTAAAAGGTTACCCATTTTAAAGAAAGTTAATACATTAAGACTCCAATAATTATTGATTAATAATTGTTTAATTACTAATTGTCAATTGTTTGATTATTAATTGTTATTTGGTTCAACTTTGTATATTATTCCGTTTCTAAGGCAAGCAAAAGTTTGATTTATAAACTCGCATTAACGTGCCTTCAAATTAGTACAGAGTTACTTCTACCAAGCCAATCTAACTAAAAGCTTGCTCTTAATTAAGAATAATAAATAAGGACAGATGCTTAAGCTAACTATACAGGCCCAATTAGATATCATTAAACAGTAGGTATGCCATAGTAAACTATATCAACTTCCAGCTTAGAAATGTACGTAAATGATCTCGATGGAGGTAGATGCTTTACTAATTAATTAAACAATTAATACCTATTTTAAAATTATTGCGGTGTTAGCAAGTCATATAAAAGAAAGGCTAGTAAAGTAACTAATTGTTTAAAAGGCTTTCTTAATAATAATTGAACAACTATAAGTGTTAACGCCACTATAACCTTAATGGTATAGATTTTAATTAGAACGTTACATTCCTTATTTAAGATTAAAATACAATATGTACAATCAATAATTGCAATTAACAACAATAATAAATAATAACGATTAATAGCTGCAATAATAATAAAGTGCAATTATTTATAACTATTAATTGTTCTTTATTATTATTGCATAGATTATTGTTAATTGTTCTATTGAAACATCTCTGGTTAGTTGGATCACAATAACGTGGCTATATGAGAACAACCAAAACCTCTTTTTGTATTATATAAGATATGATAGTTACTTTATCGTAAATTACACAAGATATTGAAACAAAACAGCCAAAAGGCATATAAACTGCTGTTTTTCATAGTGTTGCATAGCTTTGCATAAAATATATTAAACTAAACTAGCTGAAAGTCTAGTATATTTTATGCAACGTGCATAAAATATACTAGAAGTAACAATTCGGGTTTAATATTAGGCTATATAGGGACTTCTTAGGAGAAAGCTGTCATATACAATCGTGTATTCTATAACCCAATAAACAACATCACTATATAATTTAAGTTTTCCTCCAACAATCAAAAGCAATAAAAAAATTTATTGAAACAAATTCTTCATTTTTTTCTCAATAATTAATAGTATTGTTTGATTATTATAGCTTTTATTGATTGATTGCAATTGATTGTTGTTTAATTATTTATTATTGGTAATTATTAATTGGTTATTGATTGATTGAAGATTATTATTGTTTGTTTTTTTATTATTGATTATTATTGAATAATTGTTGATTGATTAGAAATTATTATCGATTGAACTAATGACTTATTTAATTAAGAAAAAATATAATGCTAAAAAGTGGTCAGAGGAGATTTAATGAAATGAAAATAAATGAATTACTTATTGGACTAGAATTTAAAGAAGTACAAGTTGGAAGAGAAGTGGAGGTTACACATATCGCTTATGATTCCAGAAAAGTTAAAGAGGGAACGTTATTTGTTTGTCAGAATGGCGAAAACTTTGATAGTCACGATTTTGTAAATGAGGCAATAAAAAAAGGGGCAATTGCTTTAATAGTAGAGAAGAACATAGACATACCCAATTCTGAAGTTACAGTAATCAAAGTGGAAAATTCGAGAAAAGCATTATCTCGCGTTTCAAGTAATTTTTATAATCAACCTTCTCATTCGCTAAATGTTATTGGTGTAACAGGCACTAACGGAAAAACATCTATATCCTATTTAGTGTCTGAGATATTACAGAATAATAAAGAGACTATTGGAGTAATTGGTACAATTGGTATGGAAGTTAATAATGTACCTCTGAATTTAGAAAAAACTACTCCAACTACACCAGACTCATTAGAACTTCAGATGGTTTTAAGAGAGATGTGCAAACTAGATGTGACCACTGTTGCAATGGAAGTAACATCAATTGGTCTGGATCAACACAGAGTAGATGATTGTAAAATTGATATTGGAGTGTTCACGAATTTAACAGAAGACCATTTGGACTTTCACGGCACAATGGATAATTATAAGAAATCGAAACGCAAACTTTTTGAGCTCTGTAATGTTGGGGTTATAAATATTGATGATTCAGCTGGGCGTGAATACGTTCAAACTATGAGTGAAAGAAAACTAACGAACGAAAACGTAAAATTAACTACGTATGCAATAGACAGAGAAGCTGATCTAAGAGCTTTTGATTTATTATTAAACCCATCTGGAAGCAAGTTTAAAGTGAAATATCTAGAAGAGACATACGACATTGCTATTAATCTTCCAGGAAAGTTCAATGTTTACAATGCTTTAGCAGCTATTGGCACAACTTTAAACTCAGGTGTTTCTATGGAATGTATTATTAAAGCGTTAAAAACTATCAAGGGTGCAAAAGGAAGGTTTGAGAGTGTCCTATCAAAGAGTGGGTTTTCTGTGGTTGTTGATTACGCACATACACCAGATGCATTAGAAAATGTATTAACTACTGCAAAAGAGTTTGAACCGAAACGTTTAATTACTGTATTTGGATGTGGAGGAGATCGGGATAAAAGTAAGCGCCCATTAATGGGTGGAATTTCCGGTGATTTATCTGATACTACTATTATTACCTCAGATAATCCAAGAACAGAAGATCCTTTGAGTATTATAAAGAATATTGAAGAAGGTATAAAAGAAACATCAGGTTCATATGAAATTGTGGAAGATAGAAAAGAGGCAATTAAAAAAGCTATAGAAATTGCATCAGCCGGCGACATTGTAATTATTGCTGGTAAAGGTCACGAAGCATACCAGATACTTAATGATCGAACAATTCATTTTGATGATATGGAAATTGTAAAAAAATTAATCTTTTAATGGGTGTTACCTACATTTAACATTTAATAATTTTAATGAACTTCGCATAACGTTTATGCAACAAACATAAATATTATGCAAAGTTATTAAAAAATAATATTAAAATACTCGTATTTTTGTTTTACTAAAAGGAACTCTGTTTGGGTTCTTTTTTTTGTGGTTTTGAGAATTTTATATTAAATAAGAGAAGGGTTGTTTTTTGAAATAAAAAAGAAGAGAATGAGTATGTTTTTTGTAAACATAAAATGGTAAAAAATAAGAGGAGGGTTTATGCAAAGGTTAAGTAGTAAAGTAATAATTATTATTATATATATTGGTCTTTTATGGACTAAGACAAATTACGTTCAAAGTAAAGTGTTTCATTTAGAGATAGATAATAATGCTCAAAATTTCATTTTGGATTTCAATCCTCTCAGTAGCATTTTATTATTACTGGGGATAGGTATGTTATTTAAAAACTGGGGTATTTTCGTTTCTTATTTTCTTGGTACCTTTGTTCTATTCGCGAATGTGCTTTATTATCGTGAGTTAAATGATTTCATTACTATACCTGTATTAATGCAAACTAGTAATGCGGGAGATTTAAAAGGAAGTATTGCAAGTATATTTGAATGGACAGACATATTTTACTGGATAGATGTTATTGCAATGTTTATTCTTTTGATATGGCTTAAAAAGAAAGAATCAATAAATTGGAAAAAACGAAAAGCAAGTGTGTTTATTTACGGAGCAATTGTTGTTTTCTTATTAAATATGGGATTAGCTGAAAAAGAAAGACCAGATTTGTTATCTCGAACTTTTGATCGACAAATATTAGTTAAGAATATAGGAATATATAACTTTCATATTTATGATGCTTTTATCCAAAGCAGAACGAATGCTCAACGTGCTATGGCAGATAGTAGCGAGATTACTACCGTATACAATTACATAAAAACGAAAAACAAAGATGTTAATAAAAACTTTACATCAATTGCGCACGGGAAAAATGTAATTATTGTGTCTATGGAAAGCTTACAAAGTTTTGTTATTGATAGAGAATTAAACGGACAAGTAATTACACCATTTTTAAATCAATTTAAAAATGAAAGTATTTATTTCGACAACTTTTATCATCAAGTGGGACAAGGACGTACTTCTGATTCTGAATTTTTACTTGAAAACTCTTTATACCCACTAGATAGGGGTGCTGTATTTTTTACACACGGCCAAAATAAATATTATGCTTTACCGCAGGTTTTAAAGGAGAATGGTTATTTCACTTCGGTTCAGCACGCTAATGATAGTTCTTTCTGGAACAGGGATGTGGTTTATCCTAACTTTGGTTATGATAAATTTTTTGATAAGGATTCCTATTCTGTAACTAAAGATAACTCTATTGGGTGGGGATTAAAGGATAAAGACTTCTTTGCTCAATCTGTTGCTCATATGTCTCAATTCCCTCAACCATTTTATACAAAATTAATTACGCTGACTAACCATTATCCTTTTGTATTAGATGATGAAGATAAATATATAGAAGCTGGAAACTTCCCAAGCCAAACATTAAATCGCTATTTTCAAACAGTTCGTTATATGGACGAGGCCTTTAAGGAATTTATAGAAGAATTGAAGGCTTCTGGTTTATATGACAAATCTATAATTATTGCTTACGGCGATCACTTTGGAATTTCTGAAAATCACAATCGTTCAATGGGAATGCTTCTGGGTAAAAAAATAAATGACTTTGAGTCTTTCCAATTGCAACGCACACCAATATTTATACACATTCCAGGTTACACGGATAACAAAGTAATTAGTAAAGTTTCTGGGCAAATAGATATAAGACCTACGATTCTAAATTTGTTAGGTATTAAAGAACCAAATCCAATTACATTTGGACAAGATTTGCTTTCTGAAGAAAGACCTAGCTTTGTAGTGGAAAGGGACGGCTCATTTTCTACTAGTGATGTAGTGTATAAAAATGGTGTCTGCTATGATAAATATACTGGCAATAAGACTACAGCATCTGCTTGTAAAGACGGTATTGAAAAAGCTAAACTTGATTTAACTTTTTCGAATCAAGTAATTTATGGTGACTTACTAAGATTTTCAAAAGATGTACCACCTTATAGTTTAAAGAAAGATAATGAAAAGAAGTAAATTATGTATTATAGAAAAAAACAGGATTAAAACCTGTTTTTTTCTATAATAAAAGGTGCTTCAAAAGATATCCATAAATTATAGGTGTTAATTGAAAAGTAGGTGGTATATTGTCTATACTTAATTTCTCCTCGCAGTTTAATAATAATCTGTTAGGTATTTGCCTATTAATATGGGTTATTATTGAGTACAGAATTATAATGAAACAGGATAGAAGACCAAAGAAGAAAGATCGAAAAGCAATAGCGCTGTTTGCATTTTTAATAGTGCTGTTTTCACTTTCTTCTATTATAATGTTTGAAAGCAATTTGGGACATTTAGAAGTGGAGTACCATTATTTCCTTTGGGTGGGAATTTTAATAATTATTGTTGGTAATATTATTAGACAATATAGTATGCATATAATGGGCAGCTCTTATGTAGCAACCCTTCAAGTCCAGGATAAGCCAAAGTTGATTAAAGCTGGACCTTTTAAATTAGTTCGACATCCTTGTTATACAGGATTTATGGTTTCTCTATGGGGATTGGGTATTGCTTCGTTAAATTGGCTTTTTCTATTACTTATAATGTTATTTTCTCTTATTGTGTTCCTTATTCAAATTAGAATAGAAGAAAGGGAGCTTGAAGCCTTCTTCGGTGAGGAGTATAAAGAATACAAAAAAATCACAAAAAAAATTTTACCGTATATTCTCTGACGTTAAGGTATGAATAATGCAAAAAAAGAAAGGCATACAAAGTGTATACCTTTCTTTTTTATTTGTATTCTACACAGTAGTCAGTCTCTTCAACAATTTTCCTCCAATACTCACAGTAGCCTTCTTTACTGTTTTGAGGATCATAAAGAGCACAATTTTCACAGCATTTAGACATTGTTATCACCTGCTTTTCTTTTGGAAAGGTTAACTATTCTTGCAATATTCTTATTGAATTGGTGAAACAGTTCGAATTTCAATTCGTTTAAGGTATGTACCAAAAAGGAATCATCCTGTTGTTTTGGTAAGCCGGTCCTCTGTAAAAAAGTTCTGGAGTGATATGGTTTTTCAAACTCATTAATAGTTTGCTCAAGCAAAGCAAGCTCAGATGGATAGCCTTTAAACGCTTCTTTAAAGCCATCTAGCAATTCTTCATAACTTAATGGAAATGTGTCAAAAAATTTGGGGTGCATTTCAAATTCCAGAAAAGCAAAATAGTCTAAGAGGAAAAATACAAATAACGACTTCATTTGGTGTGGTTTAATTTCTTTTAACTTCTTCTCATATTGAGTCTTTGTGGAGAAAGGGAAGTCTTCCTCTTTAACCGAATAAACTGCAGAATAAAATATTTCTATGATAGTTGCCGCACTTAATACCATATAAGAATAGGGATAAGGTTTATCATCTTTTTTTATTTGTTTTGCCAACTCAAAAGCAGCTGTGTCCCATTTTTCTTTTACTTTTCTGTTCATTAAAACACCTCGCTCATTCAAAAATATTTATGGTTTGTAATTGAATTATTTACTGTTCTTATTTAAACAGGGGATATTGCTATTTTATTTTTTAAAATAAGTTGTTTCAAATTCCAATGCAGGTAAAGGTTTTGAAAAGAAAAACCCTTGAATACCATCTGTACCAATTGACTTTAAAATTTTGAGTTCATCTTCTGTTTCCACGCCCTCTGCAATTACCTCTAAATCTAAAACGTGGCCTAAATCAATAATAATTTGTACAACCTGTTTCATTTTGTCATCTGTTAGAATGCTATCTGTAAATGACTTATCCATTTTTAATCGATTGACTGGAAAATCCTTTAAATAAGAGAGGGAGGAGTAGCCTGAACCAAAGTCATCTATAGCTAATCCGCAACCTAAAGCCTTGAGTTTGTCTAAAACATTTAGCACATTTTGTTTCTTCTTCATTGCTACTGTTTCTGTAACTTCTATGATTAACAAATTAGGATCTAATCCGAATTTCTTTAAATTCCTTTGAATAGTTCGATATACGTCTTGCCGGTCAAACTGTTTACCTGATACGTTTATACTTATTGGGACCACTTGATAACCTTTTGATATCCATTCCTTAAGCTGTCTGCAAGCCTCTTGTATTACCCAAGTTCCTAAAGAGTGAATAAATCCTGATACCTCCGCTAAAGGAATAAATATTCCTGGCGAAATAATTCCTTGTTCAGGAGAATACCAACGAATTAAAGCCTCTGCTGAAGTAACGACTCCTGTATGTGCATCAATGATAGGTTGGTAGTGTAAACGAAACTCATCGTTATCAATTGCCTTTCTGAGGCTTCCGTTAAGATGGAATTGTTCGCTCTGTTTCTTAATCATTGTTTCGTTAAAGAAACTATAAAAATTCTTTCCTCTTTGCTTTGAGAAATACATTGCAGAATCTGCATATCTAACTAAATCATCTGTGTTATTCGTATCTTCTGGATAAGTTGCGATACCTATTGATGATGAAATAAGAATTTCGTGTTCCTCTACTTCAAAAGTCTTTTTAAAACCCTCTAATATAATTTTTGCAATTTCTGTTAACTCATTTTTCCTATGAAATTTTTTAATTATGACTGTAAACTCATCGCCGCTCATTCTAAAAAGGTGGCAGTGGTCTGGTAACAGCGATTTTATCCTACTAGCTGTACTTTTTAATAATACATCTCCTGCAAAGTGTCCTAAACTATCATTAACATCCTTAAAATTATCAATATCAAAGAATAAAAGAGCAAATTTTTTATTTTCTTCTTCCACTTTTCTGTAAATATTAATAATTTCTTTTTGGAATTTTGCCCTATTAGGCAAATTGGTTAATGTGTCTGTATAGGCTAACTGATAAATTCTTTTTTCGTATTCTTTTTTCTTGCTTATGTCCTTTGCAATACCGTGAATTCCCACTAACTTATTGTGCACGAAAATAGGGAACAAAGATAATGATACAAAAATAGGGTTTCCTTGTTTCTTAATCATTACAGTATCATATGTTTTTCTAATACCGTTTTTAACTTCTAAGAGGCTTACTACAGTTTTGCTGAAATAATCAGGTGTAATTAATGTACTAAAAGGTCTATCCATAATTTCATTTCTTGTAAATCCAGTAGCATCAAGCATTGCGTCATTTATATCTGTAAAACAGAAATCTAAATCTAAACTAAAAACAAAGTCAGGATTCTGATCAAACAAAGATTTAAACCTTTGTTCGCGTTCCACTACATTCTCTACGTCTCTGTTTTGTATATGGATATCTCTCATTACAATAACAACATATTGCACTTCATTGTTCTTACCTATAACAGGATTAAAGCTACCCTTAACTACTATATAATCTCCAGATCCTTTGATTCGAAAGTTAATCGTATGTTTTTCATTCTTTTCGAAAACTCCGTTAATAATATGAGCAATTACAGGGTGGTCATCTTCGTGAATAAACTCTAGAAAAGATCTTTTATCAAAAAGGGAGGGAGATTGGTCTAAGTAGGTTTGGTGTGATGGGGAAGAAAAGAATATACGAGTAGAAGAGTCAATTATAGAAATCATATCATTTGTATGGTCTGTAATTGTTCTGTAGATAGGGTGGTTTTCTATCTCTAAATCTTCATTCCATACAATATAGAGAAGGAATTCTTCCTCAGCAATAATGATTCTGCTCTTTTCAAAGAATACCGGAATATGTTTTCCTGTTGCGTGAAGAAGAGAATCCTCATCAGAGCAGAATAAGTGTTCAAAAGGTTGAAGTATAATGTCCGATTCTAATTTATTTGTTAAATGACAGATATATGGGTTAACCGAAACAACTACCGATTCCTTGTTAACTAAGAAAGTACCGGTATGATAACGTTTTTCCAAAATAAACGCCTCCTTCTGAGAAGTTTTTGTGATAATAGTATAATTTCGTCTTAAAATCTAATAATTCGAGTGAAAAATTGCAAGTTAAAGTATTTGTTTTTTTGCTCATAAAAAAAACGGCTATGCCGTCTTTTTTATTTGGCTAATTCAAGCCATTCTTTTTCATATTTTTTTCTATTTACTTCGTGTTCCGCAAATGTTTCTGCATAAAAAGTTTGTCCGTTAGGTCGAGCGTAGAAGTAAATTGCCTTAAATTGTGAACCTGTTGGATGTAAAACCGCTGTAAGAGATTCAATACTTGGAGAATTAATTGGTCCTAATGGAAGTCCAGGGGTTTTATAGGTATTATACGGAGATTCAGTATCAATATCGCTATACGTCATAAAGACTTTGTGTTCGCGGTTAGCATAAGCTGCTGTAATGTCGCTTTCTAATTTCATTCCTTTGATTAAACGATTATAGAAAACTTGAGCTACCTTTGGTCGGTCCTCTGAAAACTTAGATTCTTTTTCTACAACTGAAGCAAGAGTAACAAGTTGGTCAAAGGTGTAACCAGTGTCTAATATTTGCACTTTATTTTCTACATACCACTTGTTAGTTTCATCTAACATTTGTTCAATAATTTTGTGAGGAAGGGTGTTTTTTTGGAAGTCATAAGTATCTGCGTGTAGGTATCCTTCTAACTGAACAATTTTTTGAGAGTTATAAGCGGGGAGCCAAGCATATTTTTTTCTTAATTCATTGTAGTATTCTTGATCATTTACTAAACGCAAGAAAGCTTCTTTATCTACAATGTTCCTTGAGGATAGAATTTCACTCATTTGTTCAATAGTTGTTCCTTCTGGAATGGTAACATAACGTTCAGCAGTTTCCTCTTTTGTAGAATTATCGATTTCATTTAATTCTGCTATTAGTGAATCGAAGTTACTTGTATCTACCACAAATTTTCCAGGTTTAAAAGAAACATCGAATTTTTGATGACTCCAAGAGGCCATTTCATAATAGACTTGTTTTAAACGAATATAATAGTAAAACACATTAGCATCTTCGATTACTCCGTTGGCTTCAAGTAAGTCTGCAACTTGTCGAACAGAAGCGCCAGTAGATATATCAATGCTACCAGATGATACAGTGGATTTTCCTTTGAACCAATTGAAGCCTCCGACTGCTACAGCTGCGAGCACTATAATAAAAATTAAAAATTTGATAAAAAAACGTTTCATTATAACATTTCCTCCTAAAAAAGGTTTCTTCTAATACCATTCGTCTAGTAATAGAAGAAACCTTAAAAAAGAAGTACTTATTTAAACCAGCGCCACTGGTTTTTTTGATTCATTCCAACACCAAGTAAAAAGTTCGCGGGATAGTGTTTATTAGGAACAAAATTATCTATTTTAAATCGAGGGTCGCCAATAGTAATTTCTTCAACTTCTCCCCAATCATTCATTACAATAAAAGATTCATTTACCCAGTTAATCCCTAACACTTCGTAATCTAAGTTCTTTTCAAAGCTTACGTCGTTGTAGGTTTCGTGAGGAATGTTTTCTGAGCAAATAAGAGAATCAATGCGTTTATCCTCTCGTTCCATAATGCTCTTTAAATAAGTTACTGAAAAAACTTGCATAGTGTGTCCCTTTCTTGAAACTCCGTTTAATTTAATTAAAACTTTATAAGAATTAAATTTAAAAAGATTATAAAGTAATAGTAACCAAAAAAACAATGTGAAAAAGCTTGCAGTTCTACTTATTTAATATATGGTCGGCTATGTTGTATAGGTGTTTTCTTTATAAGAAGGTGATATAGTGCTGCAATTATACAAAGATAGAAGTTTGGAGGTTGGTAAAAAAGTAAGAGTCTATTTTAATTTACATACTCATCTTTTCTCTATTGTATCAATGGAGGGACAATACAAGGGGAAAGTAGTTGCTCACGGAAATGGCATAGCAATAACCGATGCAAAATTTAAAGTTAATAAAACTGGGCAACTAAGGGTTAGAAAAATAAGAAGAAAAAGCGTACACGCTTATGTAGATGGAATCTTTTCAGGGGTAGCTGAGGAAACCTTGAGTAAAAAAGCGTATTATAACCCTTATAAAACTGACTACTTTATTAATTGGGAGTCCAAAGAGAATGTATTTGAGGCTGATAAAGTTGTACTGAAAGATAAACGCGTTACTTATTTATAAGTTCCAAAAAATATAGCCTAGTTAGTTAGAAGGAAGGGAATTTGTATATTCATATATAGAAACAAATTTAATTGAATAGGCACATCAAAATTCATATTTGTTCATATTGAAATATAATATTTTATTTATAGGAATTATGAAGGTTTATGTGGAATTATGCAGAGTTATGCAAAGTTATTAAGTTTTACTAAGTATTATGATGAACTGTTGTGAACTATTTATATTTACTTGGTATATATCTAGAAGGTGCTATTAGCACCTTTTTTTTATTTTTTTAATTTTATTAGAAAAATATCGATATAAAGGAGGTAGGAGGGATTAAAATTATGATGTGTGATAATTGTAAAAGAAAGTTTGATGATGAAGAAGAAGTATTTTACGAGTGTAGCTCTTGCGAATACCATATCTGTGAAAGTTGTATGAAGAAAAAAGGTAAGCGTTGCACTAAATGTAGCGAAGGTCGTTTAAGTCGCTATTAATTCCTACATAATTTGACTTGAAAAAGAAAAAAATAGAGGTAACTAATAATTTTAGTATAAACACCGCTATTTTTTTCTTTTTTTATGCATATTTTTCATAGAAAATGGCATAAATTAATAGAAGACAGACTATTTAGAATTTACATTCTACTTATTCTGGTATATAATTAAAAAAAGGAACAAGGAGGAACTTCTTATGAAAATTACTGGTTTTTCTCGTGTTTTTATCTCTCAACATAAAGCTGAAATTGTTTTAAAGGTATTATGGGATAAGGAAACAATGGGGAAATTGAAACTTGTGAATCCTACTGTTCGTGTAAATGTTAAAAAGAAAGATAGTAGATTAATTCCTAATAATGTCGAATTTAGAATATATGATAATGAAGAACCAACAATTTATTTTGTGCATAACGAAGATGTTACAAAAATAATTCAGTTCATTAATAGGGAACGTGGCAATTTAATTAAACATATTAATGAAAAGGCATCATAAAAAAAGCTAACGAATTTTTCGTTAGCTTTTTTGTATCTCGTTAGCGATAGAGGTAACAAGCTTATTAACTAATTCGCTGTTATCTGCTTCAACCATTACCCGAACAAGGTTTTCGGTACCAGATGCCCTAACTAACACTCTTCCGTTGTCTGCTAATACACTTTCCGCTTCCTTGATTGCGTTTCTGATAGCGGGGTGGCTTTCCCAGGCTTTTTTGTCCTTAACTTTTACATTAACTAATTGTTGCGGGTATTTTTTAAAGCCGCTTAGTAGTTCTGTAATAGACATAGAGGATTCTTTTACTATGTTAGCTAATTGCAGGGCGCTTAAAATGCCATCTCCAGTAGTATTTAAATCAAGGAAAATAATGTGTCCTGATTGTTCTCCACCTAGTGTATATCCTTTTTTCATCATTTCTTCTAGCACATAGCGATCCCCGACACTTGTTTGAACAGAATTAACGCCTAATTCATTTAGTGCCTTTTGGAAACCAAAATTACTCATTACAGTAGAAACAACTGTTTGATTAGCTAATTTACCTTTTATTCTTAATGCCTTGGCACAAATATACAAAATTTGGTCACCATCCACTACTTCACCTGTTTCATCTACGGCAATTAAACGATCAGCATCTCCATCAAATGCTAAACCTAAGTTTGCTTTCAATTCTACTACTTTTCTTTGAAGCTCTTCTGGGTGTGTAGAACCACACTCAACATTAATATTTACTCCGTCTGGGGAAGCGGATAAAACGTGTACTGTTGCTCCTAAGCTTTCAAATAGAGTAGGGGCTACAGTAGTTGCAGCTCCGTTTGCACAATCTAATACAATGTTCAATCCTTCTAAGTTGGTTGTAATAGAGTTTTTTAGAAATTCTACATAAAAGTTTGCTGCATTTTTATAGCTAAGGATTGTACCGATGTCTCCTCCAGCGTATACCGGAATTTCTTCAAGTCTTTCTAGGTAGTGTTCAATTTCTAGTTCTATTTCGTCTGATAGTTTATATCCGTCTTGATTAAAGAACTTAATACCGTTGTCTTGGTATGGATTATGACTAGCTGAGATCATAACTCCGCCACTTGCTAATTGCTTTGTAATGTAAGCTACTGCAGGGGTAGGTACAATACCTAATTGAATAACGTTTACACCTGAACTAGTAAGACCTGAAATTAAGGCTGTTTCTAACATAGGTCCTGAAATTCTAGTATCTCTACCAACTACAAATGTAGGACGTAATGTTTGTTCTGACATTTTCTTAGTTAATACATAACCTGCGCTTTTACCTAACTTAAAAGCTAATTCGGGAGTAAGCTCTACGTTTGCTACACCTCGAACACCATCAGTGCCAAAATACTTTCTCATTTAAATAACCTCCGATAAACCTAATTCAAAAATTGATGATTTATCTTTAGAAATTTAAAGTGAATACCCTTGCTGAATATATGGTAGTTTTTTTCAATTACATTAACCTAAAAATATATGCAATTTTACATATTGTGGACAAGGTACTTTTAAAAACTTTTTTAAGTTATATTCAATAAATTGAGAAAAAAGTGAGGGATAGAGATGCAATTAGATATGGAGAAGAAATATTATATCCTGCTTTCTATTTTAATTGGGTGGGCTTCTTATTTTGTATTTCCTATTGAAAAACCTGCTCTTACGTATTTTTTAGGGATCTTTATTGGTGTTATCTCCTTGTTTTATCTTCCAAAAGAAGAATATACTCACAACGGCTGGATTCAAGCAGGAGTATGGGCACTTGTCATAATAATTTTTCCTATTTATATTTTTGCTGGTTTAGCAGTAGGTATGGGCGCACATATAGTCTTGGACCAACTTAAAAAAATTGTAAAAGGTACAAAATTAGGTTTCTATCAACAATGGTCATTTACGATGGGGCTAATCTTTGTAAACTTCGTTGCCATTACTGGTGTAGCTATTGGTAAGTTTATGAACTATTAATGTAAACCGCATATTTTGTGCGGTTTCTTTTTTTCAAAGAAAGGTGAGACGTAATGGGTTTACAACAATACTTTGATAATAAACGTATTAGAAAAATGATGAAATTAGCAGATAAAATTGTTGCTCAACATAAAGAAGTTAGTGAAATTGAGGATTCTGCTTTTGTGACGCGCACTCAACAATTTAAAGAACGACTTGAGAACGGTGAAAATGAGGAACAGGTACAAATAGAAGCATTTGCACTAGCAAGAGAAGCAGCTAAACGAGTATTAGGGTTAGAAGCATATCCGGTTCAACTAGTAGGGGGTCTAATCCTTTCGGAGGGTAATATAGCGGAAATGAAGACAGGGGAAGGTAAAACCCTAGTATCTCTCTTTGCTATTTATTTTGAAGCATTAAACGGCTCAAAAGTGCATTTGGTTACGGCTAATGACTATTTGGCAGAACGTGATAAAAGTGTAATTGGGCCAGTCTTAGAATTCTTAGGATTAACCGTAGGACTAAATGTGTCAGGCTTATCAGGGGAAGAGAAAAAAGCTATTTACAAGAAAGATGTTATTTATAGCACGGCTTCTGAACTTGGTTTTGATTATCTACGTGATAATATGGTTAAAAATAAGTTTGAGCAAGTACAAAGTGGCTTAGATTACGTTCTGATTGATGAAGCTGACTCTATCCTAATTGACGAAGCGCGTACACCACTAATTATCTCTGGACAAAAGAAAGAGGATCTTGGATTGTACAAGCAAGCTAAGATGATAGTTAGTCTTTTAAAAGATGATGAATATGAATATAACATAGAATCTAACTCTGTTTGGCTTACAGAAGCAGGAATGGAAAAAGTGCAGAACTTCTGGAAGATTGACGATTTGTACTCGCTAGAAAGTCAGAATTACTTACGGGCAACAAACTTAATGTTACGTGCTTACTTTACAATGACTAAAGATAAGGATTATGTAGTAAGTAACGGAGAAGTTGTATTAGTAGACCAAAATACAGGGCGTATTATGGATGGTAGAAGGTTTAGTGAAGGATTGCACCAGGCAATTGAGGCAAAAGAGGGTGTGGAAATAAAAGACGAAACAATGACCCTAGCTACTTTAACTATCCAAAACTATTTCCGTATGTATAAAAAAATAGCGGGTATGACTGGTACAGCAAAAACAGAAGAAGAGGAATTACAAAAAATTTATAATTTAGATGTATTGGTAGTGCCTACTCATCGTCCTATCGCACGTATAGATGATAACGATGAAATTTATTTGGATAAAGAAGAGAAAGCAAAGGCTATTATTACAGAAGTAAAAGAACGTCACGAAAAAGGACAACCAATATTGGTGGGTACATCATCTATTGAGGATAATGAATGGTTAAGTGGTTTATTTTCAAAGAACGGTATAAAACACGAAGTACTAAATGCTAAAAACCACGAACGAGAAGCTGAAATTATTTCAAATGCTGGCCAAAAAGGAGCGGTTACAATTGCAACGAATATGGCTGGTAGGGGTACAGATATTAAACTAGGTGACGACGTAAAAGAATTAGGTGGATTAGCTGTAATAGGAACGGAAAAACACGAGAGCCGTAGGGTTGATAATCAGTTAAAAGGTCGTTCTGGTCGCCAAGGAGATCCGGGCTACAGTAAATTCATTCTTTCTCTAGAAGATGATTTAATCAAACGATTCAACGGTCAAAAGATAAAGGACTTAGCAATGAAATTAAAGTTCCCTAAAGAAGAGCCTATCAAAGATCGTATGGTAGCAAGAGCTATTAGTAGTGCTCAAAAAAGAATGGAAGGGTCGAACTTCGATATTCGAAAAAACTTATTAGAATATGACGAAGTAATGGATCTTCAAAGAAAATTTATTTATAACGAGAGAACTAATCTAATGGGTATCGTTGAGACGGATGAATTTACAGAGAAAATGATTGAAGAATTTATCTGCGAAGAAGTTCGTAAACGATATGATGATGGTGAACCTGAAGAAATTATGAACTGGATTGTAAATGAGTTAATTGGAGCTGTTGAAAAGAATTTAATCAATCTTGATACAGTAGATGATGTGGAAGAAAGCGTAGTGAAAGTGGCGTTAACTCGCTATAGAAAAAACAGAGACACAATTGGTAATGACATTATTAATCAAATTGAAAAAGCGATATTTATGGATTTGTTGGATCAGTTCTGGGTAAGGCATCTAGATCAATTAGTGCAACTTAAAGAAGGCATTCATTTGAGAGCTTATGCTCAAACAAATCCGCTTGTTGAGTATCAAAGAGAAGCGGCAGCAATGTTCCAAGATATCCTTGCTGAGTTAAGACACTATTATTGTATGAATGTACTTCATTTTGATATTTCAAATATTGCAAAAGGGTAATCTGTTGGGGACTTCCTCAACAGATTTTCTGTAATTTAAAGGGGGATATTTATGTTTGAATATAAGAAACAATTAAAAGGCTTAATAGAAGACAATAAAGAATTAGTAAAGGAATACGCTCTGAAATTGGGATTAATAAAAGAAAAAGAAGAAACATATGACGATTTAGAAAGTCGTTGTTACCGCGTATTGGCTGAATATGACCGTTTAATTGTGTACGGGATAGACGGACAGCCCAATTACCTTAAAAGGCTATATGAGCGTTTTAAAGAAGATTCAAGAGTGCAATTTTGGTTAAGTAATGAAATGAAAGGTTTGCTGCCAGTTGAAAGTGAAAACGCGTGGTTTTATAGTGATGCTACGTTGAATCCATATTCTAAACCGGTATTTGATTATGGAGAATATCGTCTATTTAATAAAGCGGCGGAAATTAAACAGCTTGCACTAGTAGATAATGATAAACAGCAAGATGAATCCATAGGATTTCTACCTGGTCTAAAGAAGGAAAAGAATCTTTGTAAAGTCGTATCTAAGTTTATAAAAGAAGAAAAGGAACTAACGGTCTTAACTTACGATGAAAAAACATTACTTTATTTAAAAGGTATTATGAAGGGAGCTGGGCTAACTAACCGCTCTATTACCTTTGCATTCTTAGAGGGATGCCAAAAGCACCTAATTAATAGCTTTAAATCCGAAATGTATTCTGTTGCTCCTGTTGTAACAGTAGAAGAAGATGCTAATTGGAGTGAATTAATAAGAAAATGGCATAATTGTCAAAGAGAAATTATTGAGGGTATAAAAAAAGCACAACAAAATAAGTAAAACAAAAAGGCTCTTTTGTAATAGAGCCTTTTTAGGAAATGATATGTAACAGGAAATACAAATGCATCACTTGCTTGCTTGTTTTAGTATTTTCTTTTCTAGAGAGGTTACTAATTCTTCCATTGTATCTCCTAATACCTCTATTTTAACCATTGAGCGATACAAATCTTCAGTAGTAGCTTTTCCTGGAATTGCTAACTTTGCAGATGCTTCGTAAGTTAATTGATAGGCTTCGCCTTTTCCTTTACATTGAATTACAATATTCCAACCTAGGCTCATTAACTTTTTTAATCTTTCCTCGATCATAGCAATCACCATTTCCTTTTTTTGTTTCACTAATTATATTTCTGTTTTAAGAGGATTTCAAATATCCAATAATGTATTTATATATTAAATGTACTTTGGCTGATATACACCTTTGATAAGTACATAATACATATATTGAGAGCGGAGGAGATTGCTATGTTTGTTGATGAAAAAGAAGTTGCCAATGCTTACGGTGTGCCTATTAAGACTGTTAGGGAATGGGTTGATACCAAATATATTTCAGGAAGCCAAAAAGAAGATGGCTCTTATCAAATCGTGAAAAAAGAATTTAATTTCCTAATGGAGATGGGAAAGGTTAGAGAGGAAGTTCTAAAAGAGTTTTTAAATCAAGAGCATTAAGGAATACATAATTGAACTAGAAAAAAAGCCGTCTATATAATGGACGGCTTTAATAATTATACTAAGTAACCACGTTTTTTCGACACGATTTTGTGGTAAATAACTGTCAGTACTAAGAAAACCATAAACATACATACAAGCATCACAAATACAAATGCGATGGTTTGAGTGAATGATACAATCGGAAACCAAAAAGAAATGCCTTTTGAAATACTAAGCAAGATCAACAGATAAGGTGAAAATACCAGTAAAATGGTTGTCCATTCGGTTAAATTACGTGCAAACCACCCAAACCAAGTAAGCGAAGGTGTTTTTTGCATACTTTGTAATTGATCTACTGCTACATTCTCAAATACTGTGAAGTAAAAATAAGAGAAAACAGCTAAGACAAAAATTGATAGTCCGTTTAGAAAGTAAAACGCGAATGTGGAACCTAAAAAGACATCAGAGGTCCTTGTAAATAAGAACACGATTGCAAGTATAACACCGGCAATCCAAGTAAAATTTCTCACTAGAAACGCCTCCTAATCTTATTAATTCACAATTCACGCAAAACGTTCTAATTCCTCTTTGTAATATGATAATTATTTTAAAATTTGGAAGGCTATACTATCGGTTTCTAGGTTGTAAGAAACTATTCTTAGCTTTATATTTGAATACGGCAAGCTAATAATTTTGTTCTTTTTGGCGTAAAAGTTGTAATTAGATTGTTGGATATTCCCTAAGTCTTCGGATGAAACCAGTGGGTAAATAGAGAAAAACTTTTCGTTTTGGAATCCCCCAAAATAATAATCGATTGTCTTAGAAGTACTTCCGCTCTCCGCAGAATAGGAAAAGATATAATCTCCTGTTTTAAATTGCTTTTCGTTATAATTTACAGTTTTTTTGACTGCTGGTATTCCGGATAAATTACGAATATACGGTTTATCATTATCTACTTTTTCACTTTTGTCTCCTAGATGGTTGTAAGCCGCTGCACTAATTGCAAAGACAAGAACAAAGACAGGTACTAAGTATGGTGTTATGTATTTTTTCATTATGTCCACTCCGAAACTCTAAGCTGTGATGTAAGTTAGCTATGTGTAATTAAAATTTAATTTGGATTGTTTTCTTTTATTTTTCAAGAAATTATTTATATTGCTCCCTACATATAGGGGGGATATAAATGGATGCAAAAAGATTAAAGACGTTTGCTATTACTCATATTGCCGCAAATGTTTTTCTTTCAGCAATGTGTATATATCTAATTGTTCAATCAAAATTTAAAATAGAAGAGATGCTACATTGGTTTACCTTTATATTTATATTCGGCTTATGCGCTACAATCATTACCAAAAGAAAGTTAGTCGATTATTTGGTGACGATGTTAATAACACTCCCTATTGTCCTACCAATTATATATACTACTATGAACGGAATGTTTTCTGGAAAAATAATTTTGGTTGACGCTTTGGGCTTGTGGTTTATACACAACCAATATCAACAGTTGGAACTAATAGAAGATGAAGTGAGAAAAAACAAAGATTTTGGTGATGAGAAAAACGAATAAAATAGAGGGTAACTCGGCTGAATTTAAAGTCGAGTTTTTTATTTTTCAAAAGGGAATGAGGATTGTTTTTTAAATAAAAAGACAGATTAAAGAACTTAGACGGGGTGTGACTATGCAGTTAAGAAAAGAAGT
>Ga0209463_1000112_pt1 | contig 73982 bp, 68 predicted proteins | sample AgamicMgSfrz_FD_187169 | JGI IMG/M metagenome (GOLD analysis project Ga0209463, IMG submission 187169) | Agave microbial communities from Guanajuato, Mexico - Mg.Sf.rz (SPAdes) (version 2) | ecosystem: Host-associated > Plants > Phyllosphere > Phylloplane/Leaf | place: Guanajuato, Mexico... | reverse complement strand
GAGCGCCTCGTGATCAACGCGCAGAACTGCGTGCACTGCAAGACCTGCGACATCAAGGACCCGACGCAGAACATCGTGTGGGTCACGCCCGAAGGCGGCGGCGGGCCGAATTATCCGAACATGTAACGCAACGCATCCCCGCGCCCATGGGCGCGAACGAACCGGAGTGAGACGATGAGCAATGCAGCGAAGGAAGTCGTGGTGGTGAGCGGTGTCCGTACCGCGATCGGTGATTTCGGCGGCAGCCTGAAGGATTTCTCGCCGACCGACCTCGGCGCGAAGGTGGTCGCCGAAGTGCTGTCGCGCGCGAACGTGCCGGGCGACGCGGTCGGGCACGTCGTGTTCGGCCACGTCGTGAACACCGAGCCGAAGGACATGTATCTCGCGCGTGTCGCGGCGATCAACGGCGGCGTCGCGCAGCACACGCCGGCGCTGACCGTGAACCGCCTGTGCGGCTCGGGCCTGCAGGCGATCGTATCGGCCGCGCAGACGATCATGCTCGGCGATGCCGACGTCGCGATCGGCGGCGGCTCGGAGAGCATGAGCCGCGCGCCGTACACCGTGCCGGCCGCGCGCTTCGGCCAGCGCATGGGCGACGGCAAGCTCGTCGACATGATGCTCGGCGCGCTGCACGACCCGTTCCAGACGATCCACATGGGCGTGACCGCCGAGAACGTCGCGAAGAAATACGACATCTCGCGTGACGCGCAGGATGCGCTGGCGCTCGAATCGCATCGTCGCGCGGCGCGTGCGATCGCGGAAGGGCGCTTCAAGGGCCAGATCCTGCCGATCTCGATCCGCACGAAGAAGGGCGAAGTCGCGTTCGATACCGACGAGCACGTGCGTCACGACGCGAGCGCGGACGATTTCACGAAGCTCAAGCCGGTGTTCGCGAAGGAGAACGGCACCGTGACGGCCGGCAACGCGTCGGGCATCAACGATGCCGCGGCCGCCGTGCTGATGATGAGCGCGGACGCCGCACGCGCGCAGGGCGTGAAGCCGCTCGCCCGCCTCGTCGCGTATGCGCACGCAGGCGTCGATCCGGCGTACATGGGTATCGGCCCGGTGCCGGCCACGCAGAAGGCGCTCGAACGCGCGGGCCTGAAGATCAGCGATCTCGACGTGATCGAAGCCAACGAGGCGTTCGCGGCCCAGGCGTGCGCGGTCACGCAGGAGCTCGGCCTCGATCCGGCGAAGGTCAACCCGAACGGCTCGGGCATCTCGCTCGGTCACCCGATCGGTGCGACCGGCGCGCTGATCACGGTGAAGGCGCTGTACGAGCTGAAGCGCATCGGCGGGCGTTACGCGCTCGTGACGATGTGCATCGGCGGCGGCCAGGGGATTGCGGCGATCTTCGAGAACATCTGATAATCGACCGCTCAGCCTCCGAATACACAGGAATCGTCATGGCCATCGAAACCGTCGGCGTCGTGGGCGCCGGAACCATGGGTAACGGCATTGCGCAAACCGCCGCCGTTGCAGGACTGAACGTCGTGATGATCGACGTCAGCGACGCCGCGCTCGACAAGGGCCTCGCGACGCTCAAGGGCAGCCTCGAGCGGCTCGTGTCGAAGGACAAGCTCGACGCGGCCGCACGCGATGCGGCGCTCGCGCGCATCGCGACGTCGACCGACTACGCGAAGCTCGCCGCCGTCGACATCGTGATCGAAGCCGCGACCGAGAACGTCGAGCTGAAGGGCCGCATCCTGAAGCAGATCGAGGCGGTCGCGCGTCCGGACGCGATCATCGCGACCAACACGTCGTCGATCTCGATCACCGCGCTCGCGGCGCCGCTCGCCGATCCGTCGCGTTTTCTCGGCATGCACTTCTTCAACCCGGTGCCGCTGATGCCGCTCGTCGAGATCATTCGCGGGCTGCAGACGAGCGACGCGACCGCGTCGGCCGTGCGTGCGCTGACCGAGCGTTTCGACAAGTCGCCGATCGGCGTGCGCAATTCGCCGGGCTTCGTCGTGAACCGGATCCTGGTGCCGATGATCAACGAAGCGTTCTTCGTGCTGGCCGAAGGCATCGCGTCGGCCGAGGAGATCGATGCGGGGATGAAGCTCGGCGCGAACCACCCGATCGGGCCGCTCGCGCTGGCCGACCTCGTGGGCCTCGACGTGTGCCTCGCGGTGATGGACGTGTTCGTGAAGGACTTCGGCGATCCGAAGTATCGTGCGTGCCCGCTGCTGCGCGAGATGGTGTCGGCCGGGCGGCTCGGGCGCAAGACCGGGCGTGGGGTGTACGACTACAGCAAGTAAGCGGCCTTCATCCTACTTCGCGCGGCCGCCTTCGGGCGGCCGCGTGCTTTGTGCGGCATGCATGGCGCGATCACGCGTCGAGCACCGACAAGTCGCGCGGCAGCATGCGCTTGAACATCGTGAGCAGCTGCCGCGCCGCCTTCGGCGGCAGCGTGATCGCGTGGCGCACGGCCGCCGCGATCTGGATCATCATCAACTCGGCGAATGCGCTGCGCTGCGCGCGGGTCGTGTCGGGCGCGACTTCCGCCAACGCATCCGCGAACAGGCCGGCCAGGAATGCTCCATCCGCGCGGTCCAGCGCCTGCAGCGCGCGATCGGCCTGGGTCGCGCGCCAGATGTCGCGCATCAGCGGCTCGTCGACGAACATCCGGTAGTAGCTGTCGGTGATGCGCGCGAGCGTGGCGTGCAGGTCGTCGATGGTCTTCATTCCCGCGAGGTCGCGCCGCACGCAGTCGTGCCCGACTGCGTTGTAGCGCTCCGCGAGCGTGCCGATCACGGCCGCCTTGTCCGGAAAGTACTGGTACAGCGAACCGAACGAGATGCCCGTGCGTTCGACGATGTCGCTCATCCGGAACGCATCGCAGCCTTTCTCGATCATCACGTCCGACGCGCACGCGAGGATGCGCTCGAACCGCTCGCGGCTGCGCTGCTGCGTCGGTACCAGCCGCGCGCGCGCCGGCGCGTCCGCTGCCGCCGCGTCGGGCTCGTCGTTCTGCCCCGATTTTTGTCGGCCCATGCCGTCTCCCGAAAAACTTGACGTTGCTAATGCGAGAGTCTATCGTGTTTTTAAAACGCGAGACATTCTCGTGTTTTTCAAAAAAGGAGACGCACATGTCGGCCCTTCCCATCCTCATCGTCGGCGGTTCGGGCAAGACGGGCGCTCGCGTCGATGCCCGGCTGCGCGCGCGCGGCCTCGCGACGCGGCCGGTGTCGCGCACGTCGGCCGTTCGCTTCGACTGGACGGCGCCCGGGACCTGGCCCGCCGCGCTCGACGGCGTGTCGGCCGCCTATGTGACCTACCAGCCCGATCTGGCCGTCGAAGGCGCGGTGGAGGCGATCGCCGGATTCGCGCGGCTGGCGCGGGGGAGCGGCGTCGAGCGCGTGGTGCTGCTGTCCGGGCGCGGCGAGCCGCGTGCGCAGGCGGCCGAGGCGGCATTGCAGGCGTCGGGCGTGGGCTGGGGCGTCGTGCGCGCAAGCTGGTTCAACCAGAACTTCTCCGAGGGCTATCTGCTCGAGGGCGTGCTGGCCGGCGAAGTCGCGCTGCCGGCCGGCGCGGTGCGCGAGCCGTTCGTCGATGCGGACGACATCGCGGACGTTGCCGTGGCCGCGCTCACCGATGCGCGCTTCGCGAGCCGCGTGATCGAGGTCACGGGCCCGCGCGCGCTGACGTTCGCGGAAGCGGTCGGCGAAATCGCGCGGGCCGCCGGGCGGCCGATCGCCTACCGCAGGATTCCGCACGATGCGTTCGTCGCGGGGCTGCGCGAGGCCGGCGTGCCGGAGCCGGTCGTCGCGCTGCTCGACGACCTGTTCGACGTGGTGCTCGACGGGCGCAACAGCGCGGTGACGCATGGGGTCGAGGCCACGCTCGGGCGCCCGGCGCGCGATTTCACCGACTATGCGCGCGCGGTCGCCGCGACCGGCGTATGGAGCGCCTGACCATGATCGCGTTCGTGACTTCAGCGTTGCTGTGGGGTTCCGCCATCGGCTGCGGGCTGATGGCCGGCGTGTACTTCGCGTTCTCGACGTTCGTGATGACGTCGCTCGGACGGCTCGCGCCGCAGGCCGGCGCGGCCGCGATGAACGCGATCAACGTCGACATCGTGCGTTCGCCGTTCATGCCGCTGTTCCTCGGCACGACGTTGATGGCGCTCGCGCTCGTCGTGATCGCGCTGTTCGATCGCGACTCGCCGGGCGCGATGGCGGCGCTCGCCGGCGGCGTGCTTTACGTGTTCGGCATGTTCGCGGTGACGATGGCCGTCAACGTGCCGCTCAACGACGCGCTCGCCGCGGCCGATCCGGCCACGGCGCAAGGCGCGGCGCTGTGGACGCGCTACCTGCACGACTGGACGAGGTGGAATCACGTGCGCACGGTGGCGTCGGCCGCCGCATGCGCATGCTTCATCGCGGCAATCGCGGCGCGCTAGCGGTATCGACAGCGCAGCCGTTACGCGTAAAACGCCGACGGCGACATCCCGAAGTGCCGCTTGAACATCGCGGAGAACGCGCTCTGGCTGCTGTAGCCGTGATCCATCGCGACGGTCAGCACTTTCTCGCCGTGCGCCAGGCGCTTGAGCGCGAGCAGCAGCCGCGCCTGCTCGCGCCAGCGGCGGAAGCTGAGCCCCGTCTCGCGCCGGAACGCGCGATGCAGCGTGCGCACCGACAGGCCGAGCAGGTTGGCCCACTCGGCGATCGTGCGCAGGTCGTCGGGCGTGGCGACCAGCGTGTCACAGATCGTCCGCAGGCGCGCGTCGTGCGGCCACGGCAGGTACAGCGGCAACAGCGGCGCGACGGTCACTTCGGCAAGCAGCAGGTGCATCAGGTGATCGTGGCGCGAGCCCGGCGCGTAATCGAGCGGCACGTCGACCGCGGCGAGGATCAGCTCGCGCAGCAGCGGATGCACTTCGACGACGCAACTGCGCGCGGGCAGGTGCTCGACCGCGCCCGGTTCGACGAATACGGTGCGCATCTGCACGTCGCCGCTCATCTGCACCGTATGGTCGAGGCCGGCTTCGAGCCACACGCCGCGCGTCGGCGGCACGACCCACGACGCGCCTTCCGATTCCACGTGCATCACGCCCTCGATCGCATAGAGCAGTTGCGCGCGGCGATGGCGGTGCGGCGCGATCGACGTGCCGTGCACGTACGTGGCCGCCATCGCCGACACGGGCATCGGCGTCGATTCGTAGCGCAGGTGCGCAAACGGCGGGGTGGACTCGCGTGTCCGATTGGCGACAAGTCGTGACATTTTGGCGTGAGACAGGCAGTGGGCGGGCGGGCACGATGGCGTTCCGATTCACGCCAGCCTCCCTGTCACGATATTAATCCGTCAAACGCGATGAACAAGTCTCCTTTTCTGCTCCCCTTCTGCGCGATCGCGCTGTGGGCCGGCAACGTCGTCGTGTCGAAGCTGTCCGCCTCGACGATCGACCCGTCGGCCATCACGTTTTACCGGTTGCTGCTTGCGGTGGCGCTGATGAGCGTCTTCACGCTGCGCCCCGCGTGGCGTAATCGCGCGGTGCTCGTCGCGCACCTGCCGAAGCTCGCGGTACTCGGCTTTCTCGCGATGGCGCTGTTCCAGAGCCTGTCCTACGAGGCCGCGAAGACGACCAGCGCGACCAACATGGCGATCATCACCGCGCTCGTACCGCTGATGACGATGCTGCTGAGCTCGCTGCTGCTCGGCGATCCGCCCGGCGCCGGCATGATCGGCGGCGGGGTGCTGTCGCTCGCGGGCGTCGTCTACCTGATCGCCGAGGGGCATCCAACGGCGATCGCCGCGCGCGGCGTGCATCTCGGCGACCTGCTGATGCTGGCCGCATCGGCCGCGTACGCGCTTTACGGCGTGCTGCTCAAGCGCTGGCGCATCGGCGCGCTGCCAGCCTGGCAGTCGACCTACGTGCAGGCGCTGGCCTCGCTCGTATTCATGGTGCCGATGCTGTTGCGCTTGCCCGCGCAGGCCGCGTGGCCGACGCGCGCGAGCGTGCCGCTGATCCTCTACGCCGGCGTGCTGGCGTCGGTGGTGCTCCCGTATCTGTGGATGCAGGGCGTGCGGCTGCTCGGCCCGAGCCGTTGCGCGATGTTCATGAACCTGCTGCCCGTGATGACGGCCGCCGGCGCGATCGTGCTGCTCGGCGAATCGCTGCGGCTGTATCACCTGATCGGCGGCAGCGTCGCGCTGCTCGGCGTCGCGATCGCGCAGCGCTTTCCGTTTCAGGCCGGCGGGGCGCAAGGAGTCCGTCAATGAGCGCTCATCCCGACATGCAGGACCTGATGGCCGCGCTGCCGGACGGACGGGCGCCGGTCGCCGCGCCGGCGCTCGCGCGTCAGCTCGAACGGATCGCGACCGCGCTCGAGGCGCTCGCGGGCACCCGCGCGCCGGCGGCCGTCGATTTCGATGCGGCCATCGCGTTTCGCTGGCGCGGTTTCGGCGCGGGCCATCAAACGGCGCCGCTCGAACCGATCGCCGCGCCCGCGCTCGTCGCGTTCGACGCGCTGCGCAACGTCGGCCGCCAGGCGGCGATCGTCGAGCGGAACACGCGGCAGTTCGTGCACGGGTTCGCGGCCAATCACGTGTTGCTGACCGGCGCGCGCGGCACCGGCAAGTCGTCGATCGTGAAGGCGTGCCTGCATGCGTTCGCAGCGCACGGCTTGCGGCTGATCGAGGTCAGCAAGGAAGGGCTGAACGATCTGCCGGCGATCGTCGAGCTGGTGCGCGCGCGGCCCGAGCGCTACCTGGTGTTTTGCGACGACCTGTCGTTCGAGGCCGGCGAGACCGGCTACAAGGGGCTCAAGACGGTGCTCGACGGCTCGGTCGCGAGCGACCTGTCGAACGTGCTGGTGTACGCGACGTCGAATCGGCGCCACCTGATGCCCGAGCAGGCGAGCGACAACGCGAACGTGACGCGCGCGGAGAACGGCGAGCTGCATCCGGGCGATGCGGTCGAGGAGCGGATTTCGCTGTCCGAGCGCTTCGGGATCTGGGTGACGTTCTACGGCTTCACGCAGGACGAGTACCTTGCCGTCGTCGAGAGCCGCCTCGGCGCGGCCGGTTTCGATGACGCGCAGATTTGTGCGGCGCGCGAGCCCGCGCTGCAGTGGGCGCTCGAACGCGGCGCGCGCTCGGGCCGTATCGCGGTGCAATTCGCGCGCGATTACGCGGGACGGCTCGCGGACGAAAGCGGCGAGGGCGCGCCTGTGCGCCCGGCTGTCTGAGCCGCGCGCTACAGCAGCCGCTCGGACAGCACGCGGAATGCGACGTCCGGCACGACGAAGCACAGCGGTTCTCCGGTCGCGCCGATGCGGGCGAGGAAGTCGCCGCCGCCGGTGGGCCCGACCGTCTTCAGCGGCCGCACCGCGTCGACGTCGATCGGCAGGTCGATCGACGCATGGGCAAGACGATCGCAGTCTTCCACATGGGCGACGGCCGCGTGCTGCAGCGACAGCGCGGCGACGGCCGCGCGCCAGTCGTCGAAGAACGGCGCGAAGGCGTCCGGCAGCGTCCGGTCGTGCGACGCCTCGGCCGTGCAGCGGAAGTCGGGCGCGCTGCCGCCGCTGCCCGCCAGCCGCGTGTCGTAGCGGCCATCGCGTGCCGCATGCGTGAAGGGCCGCGCGAGATGCGACGGCAGCGCGTCGCTGAACAGCCGGCTGCCGAGTGCATAAAGCGGATGGTCGAACACGTTCTTCACGAACAGCACGGTGCGCTCGGCCGGTGCGCCGTGCGGCAGCGTGTCGACGTAGAGGCGCCAGTTGCTCTGCAGCGGCGACGGAAACACGCGCCGCAGCGGGCCGGCGAGACGCGGGCCGAAGTGCCGGTGCCGGTAGGTGAGCGTCGTGAACGGCGTGCGGCCGCCGCGGCTCGCGAGCGTGACGCCACGCGGCACGAGGTGCGCGACGGCCGCGACATCGACGATCCACGTGCAATACACGACCTGTTCGACGTCGCTCGCGAGCTGCAGGAACGGCAGCCGCGACAGCAGCGCGCGGCGTGCGCGCAGCAGCGGGCCGCTCGCGACGATCCGGTTGGCGAGCCGGCCGGCGAGGCCGGTGGACGGGTAGACGAAGGCGTTGTCGTAGCGCATGGCCGGCATTGTGCCGGGGTTGCGGCGTGCGCGGAAGAGGCGAGGTCTTTGGCCGAACCGCGTGCATTTGCCGGGCGCCGCCGCATGGTGTCGCTCGTGCGGCGGAATCCCGCCACGATTCATTCCGGCCCGGGTTCGCGCAGCTGCCGCCGCGGCACGTTCAGCCAACGCGCGATCCTGCCGCCTGCGAGTCGCCACTCGAACGGATTGCGGAAATCGAACGTGTATAGTTCGCGTCGAAGATACGGCCAGTACCCACGCAGGCTACGGGACGCCCGGGCGCGCTCGATGCGCGAGGGCCGCCAGGTGTTGTGCCAGGGGAAGTTCGTCGCCACGCTGGAGCGCCGTCGTGGCAACCGGAAATTGAGCGCATACGCGTACCGCGGCTGATCCGACAGGTTTGCCCCCGCGGCATGCAGCGTGCGCCCCGCATGCACGGTGCAGTCTCCCGGCATCAACGGACATGCCACGGCGCGCGTCGGATCGAATCCGCCCACACACTCGAGCCCATGTGCGGTCACGTCACCCCCGAGCGGACCATGCGGAAGGACGTCGTACAGATGAGATCCGGGGATGAACTGCATGCATCCGTTGTCGACCGAGACGGCTTGCAGCGGAATCCAGAAGTTGACTTCGCGATGCTCGATACGCGCGTCGGTAAACGCGTCGTCCTGGTGCCAGGGCGTCACGGTGCCCGTACGCGGCTGCTTCAGGAAAAAGCTGTCGCCGGCAAAACGAACCTCCGGGCCGAGCAGCGCCTGGGCGATCTCGAACGCGGCGCGACGGATACGGAGTGCCGATAGCCGACGCTCGAAATAGGAGGCCCAGTGGAGCTGGAGCAGTTGAGGCCCGGCATCGCGCCCGTTCGTCTCGGGATAGAAATCGAACATCAGGCCCTCGGCGTAGCCCGTGCGGCCGCCGAGCAGACGATGGCCGATTTTGCGCAAGTCTTCGATCTCCGATGCGTCGATCAGCCGGTCGATAACCGCAAAGCCGTCGTGATGGAACCGGGATCGAAGATTGGCTTGCATTGGAGCCTTGACGATGAGTTCACGGATCGCGAAGCGATGCGGATGGCCGCTGGTTTTTCGATTTTCGTATTTTCGCGCGCGGCGCTTCTGTTCGATACCTTACGTTGGCTGCCGAGCGCGGCAACCCGGACGATTTTTTCCCATTCGCCGAGCGACGCCGCACGGTGCGGCGCGTGCGAGCCATGTCGACGGCCGGTCTTGACGCGCGAGGCATGCGTGAAGGCCGGCCGTTCGCGCGTCAGTACCCCGCCGCGCCGCCGCCCTGATCGGTGACGATCGCCACCCCCGAGCTCGTGCCGAGCCGCGTCGCGCCGGCTTCGAGCATCGCGAGCGCGGTCGCGCGGTCGCGCACGCCGCCCGACGCCTTCACGCCGAGCGTCGGCCCGACCGTCCGGCGCATCAGCGCGACATCGGCGAGCGTCGCGCCGCCATGGCCGAAGCCGGTCGACGTCTTCACGAACGCGACGCCGAGATCGCGGCACATCTCGCACACGCGCACCTTCTCGTCGTCGGTCAGCAACCCCGTTTCGAGGATCACCTTGAGCGGCACCGTGCCGCAAGCGCGATGCACGGCGTCGATGTCGGCCTTCACGTCGTCGGCGCGGCCGCTTTTCAGCGCGCCGATATTGATCACCATGTCGATCTCGCCCGCGCCCGCCGCGATCGCGGCGGTGGCTTCGAATGCCTTCGCGGCGGACAGCCCCGCGCCGAGCGGAAAGCCGACCACGGCGCAGACGAGCACGCCGGTTTCGGCCAGTTCGCGCGCGGCGAGCGGCACGTTCGCCGAATTCACGCAGACCGAGTAAAAGCGATGCTCGGCCGCCTGGCGGCAGAGTTCGCGGATCTGCGCGTCGCTCGCGTCGGGCGCGAGCAGCGTGTGATCGATGGTTTGGGCGAGTTGGGCGTTGGAAAGCGGCATGTGTCAGGACTCCACGGATCGTGTGCGGAAAGGGCACACGGAAAGTTGATGTTTTCACATCGGTTTGTTACAAATACGACATTCCGGCCGGGCCTACGCGCCCGGCACGACGGGCGACTCACGCGGCGGGCACGCAGGATACAGGCATGGAAACAAAGAAGGGCGAACGGATCAAGACATTGATGAACGTGCTGCAAGGGCAGAACGCGATTCATCTGAGGGAAGTCGCCGAGCTGTTCGGCGTGTCCGAAATGACGATCCGCCGCGATCTCGCGGACAATCCGCACGGCCTCAGCCTGATCGGCGGCTACGTGACGCGCCATTTCGCCGCGCAGCGCAGCGATATCGGCGAATACCTGATCAGCGCCGAGAACAACCGGCAGACCGAGGAAAAGCGCCGCATCGGCAAGCTGGCCGCGCAGTTCGTGACGACCGGCGACACGATCTTCGTCGACTGCGGGTCGACCACGCCGTTCATCGTCGATTTCATTCCGGACGACCTCGAATTCACGGCGGTCTGCAATTCGCTGAACGTGTTCGCGAAGCTGCAGCAAAAGCCGCATTGCAACGTGATCCTGTGCGGCGGCGCGTATCACCGCCAGAACATGGTGTTCGAATCGGTCGCCGAAACGGGCATCCTCGATTCCGTGCGCGTGTCGAAGGCGTTCATCTCGGCGGCCGGCGTGAGCGAACGCTGCGGCGTCACGTGCTTCAATTTCCACGAAGTCGATGCGAAGAAGAAGGTGATGGCGCGCGCGCAGAACCGCTTTCTGCTGGTCGACCATACGAAATTCGACGAAGTGCGCGCGGCCTATTTCGCCGAACTGACCGATTTCAACTACGTGATCTCCGACGGGCAACTGAGCCGCCGCTACGAAACGGCGATCCGCGAGCACGGGATTGCGCTCGTGACCTGATGCGGCGCGGGCGTGCGGCGCGCGCTGCGTCGCACTTTTCGTCGCGCTTTTCATCACATCACGCATCGCGGGCTTCCGCCGCGCTCAGGTAGCCGGTGACCACTTCGAAGCGGCGGGATGCGCGCGGCGCCAGTGCCGCGACGTGGCCCTTGCGACGTTCGGCTTCGTAACCCTCCGGCTCGCAGGTCGACGGCAGCGCGAACGCGGCGACCTGCTGATCCGCGTTGTGCAGGACCCAGCGCGTCGCATGCGGAAATTGCGTGGGGCGGTACGCGGTGTGGAATGCGCCGCCGTCCGGATGCACGAGCCGGAAATGCGCGACGCCGTCGGCATCCGTTTCCACGTCGTTCATGAAGAACACGATCTCCGGGTCGTACAGCGCGGGCGCATCGAGCGTCGCGAGCCGCGCCGGTTCGCGCGCGAGCGTGGCCGTGTAGCCGCGCCACGCGGCGGTCGGCTTCACGTGTGCGGGCACGCTGTCGCGCAGCCGCATGCCGCCGGGCGGCAGCGACTGCACGAAGCGGCCGCCCGGCACGTACGCGTAGTTCAGGTGGGCCATGTACATCAGGTCCATCGGTGCGCCGCCGAGGTTCGTCACCTCCATTGCGATCGTCATCCGCGCATCGTGCTCCGCCAGCCGCACCGACGGACGCGCGACGTAGTGGCTGCCGAAGCCCTGCACGTATTCGTATTCGCCGGTCACTTCGACCGTCGCGCCGCGCGCATCCGTGCCGACGACGAGGCTTGCGCGGTCCATCGGCGCGCACGGCATCTCGCCGTGCAGCGCGTGCGTGTCGTCCGGCCCCGGGCAGCCGTTGCGCAGCAGCCCGCTGTGGAACATGAAGCAGCCGTACGTATCGATGATCGACGCCGCGCGCTTCGGCTGCCGGAACATGTGCTTCATCGTCAGGTCGCGGCCGTCGAATTCGGCGGTCCAGATCATCTGGCCGAGATACGGCAGCACGACGAGATGGCCGCGGCGGTTCTCGAGCTTCAGCGCCTCGACGCCGGACGGATAGGCGAACGCGGTGACGGTGAGGCCGTCGGTGCGGTACAGCGTGCGCGGCGCTTCGCGGAAGTCGTCGCGCCGCAGTTCGATCTCGCCGCGCATGGTCAGGCTCCCGACGTGTTGCGCGTCGCGGCGTAGCGCGTGGACGCATGGCCGTCGGCCGCCGCGTCGGGCGTCGCCGCCGGCAGGTGACGCAGGCAGTAGAAGCCGTAGTACACGATCACGACGAAGCACAGCAGCGGCACGACGAACGCGAGCTGCATGTTGCCGCCGGTGTGATCGGAGATCAGCCCCTGGATCAGCGGCACGACCGCGCCGCCGACGATGCTCATCACGAGGATCGAGCCGCCGTATTCGGTGTCCTTGCCGAGGCCGTCGATCGTCAGCCCGTAGATCGTCGGCCAGCACGGGCCGAGGAAGATGCTCACGCACACGGCCGCATACACGGCGGTGATGTTGTGCACGCTGATCGTGTACGCGAGCAGTGCGATGCACAGGATGCCGTAGACGATCAGCACCTTGGCCGGGCCGACGCGCTTCATCACGAGCGTCGCGATCAGCTTGCCGACGAAGAACGCGAAGAAGGTCGCGAGCAGGTAGCGCGACGCGCCGCGTTCGGTGAGGCCGCCGATCTGCATCGCGAGCCGGATCGTGAAGCTCCACACGCCGACCTGCGCGCCGACATACAGGAATTGCGCGACCACGCCCGCGACGAAGCGCCGGTTGCCGAACAGGCGCGCGAGCGTGCCGCGTGCGTCGATCCGGTGCGTGACCGTACTCGCCGCATTGCCCTTGCACGCCGGATAGGGCGTAAGCGCGAACACGATGAACACGGCGATGAGCACGACGATCAGCCACTTGTACGGCTCGAGCGTGGCCTGGATCATCGCGAGCTGGTGCGTGTGCGCGTCGGCGGCCGACATCGCCGCGAGCTGCGCATGCGACGCGTCGCCTTCCTTGAAGATCAGGAAACTGCCCATGTAGACGCCGGCCATCGCGCCGAACGGATAGAACGTCTGCGAGATGTTCAGCCGCCGCGTGCTGGTGTCGCGCGGGCCCATCAGCGTCGAATACGAGTTCGACGCCGTTTCGAGGAACGACAGGCCCGCGGCGATCACGAACAGCGCGACGAGGAACATCCCGTACTTCGCCATCGACGCGGCCGGGAAGAACAGCAGGCAGCCGGTCGTGTAGAGCAGCAGGCCGACGAGGATCGTCGTCTTGTAGCTGAACTTCTTCACGACGGTCGCGGCCGGAATCGCGAGGAAGAAGTAGCCGAGATAGAACGCGGACTGCACGAATGCCGATTCGAAATCGGACAGGAAGAACGACTTCTTGAACTGCGCGATCAGCACGTCGTTCAGGTTCGCGGCGGTGCCCCACAGCGCGAACAGGCAGCACAGCAGCGTGAACGCGAAGAGGGGCGTGCGATTAAGGTAATAGCCGTCGGGGGCGTGTTCGATCCGGGTTCGGCTCATGGGTGTCTCCTTCCCAATGTCTCGTCGATGAAGGCGCCGGTCAGAAGCCGGCGTCGCGGAGGAAGCGTTCGAACGTCGCGGCGTCGGCATACGATTTCTGCGTGCCGAGGCCCGTGACCGAATGCGCGGCGTACGCGGACGCGTAGCGCATCGCATCGACCGCGTCGCGCGACGCGGCATAGCAGCGCGCGAAGCAGCCGATATACGCGTCGCCGGCGCCCGTCGTGTCGCGCGCGTCGACCGGGACGCCCGGCACGTGATGCACGCCGTCGTGCGACACCAGCAGCGAACCATTGCTGCCGAGCGTGACGAGCACATGCTTGAGCCCGCGTGCGACCAGCGCTTCGGCGGCGCGGGCGGCGCTCTCGCGCGAATCGACCGGCAGGCCCGACACGATCGCGAGCTCGGTTTCGTTCGGCACGAAGAATTCGACGGAACGGATACGTTCGAAATCGAGGTCGGCGACCGCCGGCGCGGGATTCAGCAGCACCGGAATGCCGTGCCGCGCGCCGAATTCGATCGCGTGATAGACGGTATCGAGCTCGATCTCGAGCTGCAGCACGATCAGCGCGCATTCGGCGAGCATCGGCGCGGCTGCGTCGATGTCGGCCGGCTGCAGGTGGCGGTTCGCGCCCTTGACGATCAGGATGCTGTTGCTCGAATCGGGCTCGACGAAGATCGGCGCGACGCCGCTCGGCACGCCGGCGACCTTGCGCACGTGCGTGGTGTCGATCCCTTCGCGTTCGAAGTTGCGGATCGTGTTGTCGGCGAACACGTCGTCGCCGACCTTCGTGACCATCACGACGCGCGCGCCGAGGCGCGCCGCCGCGACGGCCTGGTTCGCGCCCTTGCCGCCGCAGCCGAGCTCGAAGTTCGGCGCCTCCAGCGTTTCGCCGCGGGCGGGCATGCGCGCGACATAGGTCACGAGGTCGACCATGTTGCTGCCGATGACGGCGATTGTCTCCATCTGCGTCTCTTCCTTGGTATGGGGGCGCCACGCGCACGCGGTCGGCGGCGGGTCGCGACAGGTGATAATAAAATCACATTGAATGTGAAAATGCAATCCTGTGATGTTAGGAGGGTCACTTTGTGGGGGTGGTCCGAGGATGGGGAAGCGGCTAAGCCGGGTTTCGCGCCTCTCCGTGAATTGCCTGCGGCCGGCGCCTTCACCGTCGATCCGGTTTGGCTATTGCTTCATGCGAATTTCGGATTGTTCCGCTATTGCGCCCACTCGATTTCCGCGACGGCGGCACACGTCGGCAAACTGAGCCTTCCGCGCATTCCCGATTGCTCCGCGAACAAAAAAATGATCGATTCGATCATATAAGGGTTTTCATTGACTGCTGTCGTCATGAATCAGACTAGAATGCACACATCGAGCAGTTATTTTGATTGAAGTGATCATGTGTGCGGAGAGCACCCCGGACACCGCGTTTCCTCATACGAGCTGCCCTGGCTGGCGTACGTGGCGGCGTGGTCGCGACCGCAAACGCGCCATCCGCGCCGCTATCGACACGAGACAACCCTGCAGACGGCGATCCCGTTCGCCGTCCCTTCCGCGATGGAGCCTGCATGTCAATTGCGTTCAAGGGAATCGTTCCCGCGCTGATTACGCCGATGACGGCGAACGAGAACGTCGATGAAGACGGCCTGCGCGCGCTGGTCGAGCGGCTCATCGAGGCCGGCGTGCACGGGCTGTTCGTGCTCGGCACCAACGGTGAATTCATCGCGCTGAATGAAGAAGAGAAGCTGCGCATCGCGCGGATCGCGGTCAGTCAGGCACGTTCGCGCGTGCCGGTCATCGCGGGAACCGGTGCGTATGCGACGCGCGACGTGATCGACCTGAACCGGAAGATGGCCGATGCCGGCGTCGATGCCGTGTCCGTGATCACGCCGTATTTCAACGGCGCCACGCAGCCGGAACTCTACGCGCACTACAAGCAGATCGCCGACGCGACGCCGCTGCCGGTCATGCTTTACACGATTCCCGCGAAAGCGGGCGTCACGCTGACCGTCGATACGGTGCGCCGTCTTGCGGAGATTCCGAACATCCGCGGCATCAAGGATAGCGGCGGCGATTTCGACCGGTTGCTGCAACTGATCGACCTGCGGCGCGACGATTTCGCGGTCTTCACCGGCACCGACTCGATGATCCTCTGGACGCTGATCGCCGGTGGCGACGGCGCGGTCGCCGCGACGACCAACGCCGTCCCGCATGTCGTGATGTCGATCTGGAACAAGTTCCACGCCGGCGATATCGCCGGCGCACGCGCCGCGCAGGAATCGCTGCGCGCGCTGCGCGACGCATTCGCACTCGGCACGATGCCCGTCGTGCTGAAAACCGCCGCGCAGATGCTCGGGATGCCGGCCGGCCCCGCGCGCTCGCCCGCGCAGCCGCTCGATGCCCAGGCCCGCGAGCGCCTCGCGCAAGCGCTTTCCGTCTACCGCGACGCCGCGCGCGGCCACTGAAACAGGTCTCAGCATGACGACTTACCATTTCCAGACAGTCAGGCACATCGTTCACGGTGCAGGCAGCCTTGCCACGCTTCCCGACAAGCTCGCGCTGCTCGATACGCCGGTCAAGCGCATCGCGCTGATCACGCAACCGTCGATGGAAGCGCTCGGCATCGTCGATCGCGTGATCGAATCGCTCGACGCGAAGGACGTCGACGTGCGCATCATTCGCGGCGTTGAGCCGGAGCCGACCATCGGCAACGTCGAGACGGTGTTCAACGAGCAGATCGCGCCGTTTGCGCCGCAGGCGATCCTTTCAATCGGCGGCGGCAGCGTGCTCGACGCGGCGAAACTGTTCGCCGTCCGGCTCACCAACGACGAGCCGCTGCGGAACTGGCTCGGCATCGACCTGATCAAGCACCCCGGCGTGCCGACGATCCTGGTGCCGACGACGGCCGGCACCGGCTCCGAGGTCACGCCGAACGCGATCGTGACGCTGCCGGACGAATCGTTGAAGGTCGGTATCGTCAGCCGTCACCTGCTGCCGCAAATCGTCATTCTGGACCCCGAACTGACGCTCGGCCTGCCGAAGCCGATCACCGCTGCGACCGGCATGGATGCGTTCGTGCACGCACTCGAATCGTACATTTCGACGAAGGCGAACCCGATCAGCGACATGTACGCGATGGAGTCGATGCGCCTGATCGGCGCGAACATCGTCGACGCGTATGAAAACGGCCAGTCACTGAAGGCGCGCGAGGCGATGATGCTCGGATCGATGTATGGCGGTCTCGCGCTCACCGCCGCCGGTACCGCTGCGGTACATGCGCTCGCGTACCCGCTCGGCGGAATGTTCAACGTCACGCACGGCGTCGCGAACGCGATGCTGCTGCCGCACGTGATGGCGTTCAACCTCGATGCGATCGAAGACCGGCTGGCGAACGTGGCGCGCGCACTCGATCTCGCGTCGAAAGCCGACACGGACGCCGACGCGGCCCGCAAGCTGATCGACAAGATGGAGGAGTGGACGGCCGCCGTCGACATTCCCCAGGATCTGCGCAAGTTCGGCGTGTCCGAAGCACATCTCGACGCGCTCGCGGTTGCCGCATCGAAGGTCAAGCGCCTGCTCGGCAACAACCCGAAGGCGCTGACGCTCGACGACATGAAGTCCATCTACCGGCGCCTGCTGCCGTGAACGCGCTCGCCCCGCACGCAGCACGGCTGCTGATCGTCGCCGACGACCTGTCGGGCGCGGCCGACTGCGCGGTTGCCGGGTTGCGTCACGGCCTGACGGCCATGGTCGTGCTCGATGCCGCGCATGCGCCGCCGCCGCCGCAAGGGGTCGACATCCTGTCGATCGACGTGGATTCGCGCCGCTTGCCGAAGGACGTGGCCGCGCGACGCACCGCCGATGCGGTCGCGTCGTTGTCGAGTGCCGGCACGCGCCTCTACAAGAAGGTGGACTCGACGCTGCGCGGCAACTTCGCGGCGGAAGTCGCCGCGCTGGTGTCGCGTGCCGGCATGGCGATCGTATGCCCGGCCTACCCGGCCTCGGGGCGCACGACCATCGACGGCCGCCAATGGGTGCGCGGCGTGCCCGTGGAAGCGAGCGAATACTGGCGCAACGAACACATCCCGGGCACGGCAGATCTCGTTGCATTGCTGTCCGCCGAAGACCTGCGTGTCGCCTACACGGCAATCGGCACGGTGCGCGGCAACGCAAACGCGCTCACCGCGCATCTGCGCGAGCTGCAATCCGACCGCGTGCAAGCCGTCGTGTGCGACGCGGAATCCGACGACGACCTGCAACGCATCGCGCGTGCATCCGCGGCGCTCGACGGCGTGTTCTGGGTCGGCTCGGCCGGCCTGGCCCCCGGCGTCATCGAAGCGCTGGGGCCGCCGCATGGCGCGAGCGGCCCGACGGCCGGCGGCCCGCATTCGAAAGGCCCCGTGCTGACGGTCGTAGGCAGCATGTCGAGCATTTCGCATGCGCAGCTGGACTGCCTCAAGGCGAACGCGGGCACCCATCTCGTTGCGCTCGAAGTCAGCGTCTGCGCGCTGGACGACCCGCGCAGCGACGTCACGACCGTGGTAAGCGACGCGCTGCGTGGCGGCCGGCATGTCGTCGTCTCGTTGAGCCAGGCACGGCGCGGCGACGTCGACGACGGGCAGCTGTTCTCCACGCGCCTCGCCGCGCTGCTCGCGCCAGCCGTGCGCCACGCCGGCGCAATCATCGCGACCGGCGGCGAAACGGCACGCGCGCTGCTCACCGCGGCCGGCGCGAGCGCGCTGCGTGTCGTCGACGAAATCGAGGACGGCATGCCGCTGCTCGAATGCCGGCTGCACGGCAACGCACTGCCCGTCGTGACCAAGGCCGGCGGTTTCGGCCAGCCCGAATCGATTTATCACGCCTGGCGCCGGCTTGCGAACACAGGCGAGCCGGCCGACACGGCCCAACCCAATCAGTGAAGGGAATTGCCATGGACAACCGTCCCATCATCGGCATCACCATGGGCGACGCGGCCGGCGTCGGACCGGAAATCATCATGAAGAGCCTCGCGCATGCGTCCGTGTACGAGGAGTGCCGCCCCGTGGTCGTCGGCGACGCCGCGCGCCTGCGCGATGCAGGCCGCAGAGCCGGTGTCGATCTCGAGGTGAGCGCGATCGGCCGTCCGTCCGAAGGCGCGTTCCGCGTGGGCGTCGTCGATTGCATCGACCTCGCGCTGATTCCGGCCGACCTGCCTTATGGAAAGCTGTCGGCGATCGCGGGAGACGCTGCGTACCAATACATCGCGCGCACCGTCGAACTGACGTCGAAAGGCGAGCTCGACGCGATTTGCACCGCGCCGCTGAACAAGGAAGCGCTGCATGCCGGCGGCCACATCTTCCCCGGCCACACGGAAATGCTCGCGCATCTGACCGGCATCGACGAGGTGTCGATGATGCTGGTCGCACCCAATCTCCGGGTGATCCACGTGACGACGCACATCGGCCTGCTCGACGCGATCCGCAAGATCGAGCCGGGCCTCGTGCAACGCACGATCGAACGCGGGCACGACACGCTCGTGCGCGCCGGCATCGCGAATCCGCGCATCGGCGTCTGCGGGATCAACCCGCATGCCGGCGAGAACGGGCTGTTCGGCTACGGCGAAGAGGAAGAGAAGATCGTGCCGGCCGTCGAAGTCCTGCAGGCGCGCGGCTGGGACGTGGAAGGCCCGCTGCCGGCCGATACGCTGTTTTTCCGCGCGGGCCGCGGCGATTTCGACGTGGTCGTCGCGATGTATCACGACCAGGGACACGGGCCGGTGAAGGTGATGGGCCTCGAAGCTGGCGTCAACGTGACGGTCGGCCTGCCCGTGATCCGCACGTCCGTCGACCATGGCACCGCGTTCGACATCGCGGGCAAGGGCATCGCCGACGAACGCAGCCTGCTCGAAGCGTTCCGCCAGGCCGTGGATCTCGCGACGCGGCGCAACGAATCGTCGCCCGTGGCCAGCGCCGCGTAAGCGGCCCCGTACGCCACGACACGCAGCACCGGCGAGCGATACCGGCAGGCACAGGCCGGATCGCTCGACGCATCGAACGCACATCAACCGAAGGTAACGTGGAGACAAGCGATGGCCACCTTCAGTTATTGGGATACCGCCACCATCATCGGGATGGTGGTTGCCTACATCGTGGTGACGAGCGTGGTCAGCATCCGGCTGCGCAGCCGCAATTCCGAACAGTTCATGGTGGCCGGGCGTTCGATGCCGGCGCTGGTGGTCGCGATCCTGCTGATGTCGGAATTCATCGGCGCGAAATCGACCGTCGGCACGTCGCAGGAGGCGTTCTCGGCCGGCATCGCCGCGTCGTGGTCGGTGCTCGCGGCCGCCATTGGTTTCCTGCTCTTCGGCCTGTTCATGGCCAGGCGCCTGTACGCATCCGGTGAATTCACGATCTCCGGATTCATCGCGCAGCGATACGGGCACGGTGCGAAGCTCGCCGTTTCCGCGATCATGATCTATGCGCTGTTCGTCGTGAACGTCGGCAACTACGTGAGCGGCGCGGCGGCGATCTCGACGGTCATGCGCATCAACCTGCCGACGGCCGCCGTCATCACCGCGATCGTCAGCACGATCTATTTCGTGTGGGGCGGCCTCAAGAGCGTCGCATACCTGACGGTCGTGCACAGCGCCGTGAAGCTGCTCGGCATCGCCATTCTGGTCGGCGTCGCGTGGAAGCTGTCGGGCGGTATCGCGCCGATGGCACGGAGCCTGCCCGCGCACTACTTCACGTGGTCCGGTGCGCTGTCGGGCGGCACGATCGGCGCATGGATCATCGGCACGGCCGGCGCGGTCTTCTCGACGCAGTTCATCATCCAGGCGATCTCGGCCACGCGCAGCCCCGAGGGGGCGCGTGCATCGTCGCTGATCGCCGCGTTCCTGTGCGTGCCGATCGCGCTCGCGCTCGGCTTCATCGGCGTGGCGGCCAAGTACCTGTATCCCGGCGTCAAGAGCCTGTACGCGCTGCCGGTGTTCCTGCAGCACATGAATCCGATCCTGGCCGGCATCGTCACGACGTCGCTCGTGGCATCGATCTTCGTCAGCGTATGCACCGTCGCACTGGCGATCGCGTCGCTGATCGTGAAGGACTTCTATGTGCCGCGTTTCAATCCGACGCCCGACGTCGAACTGAGAATGACGCGCTGGATCTCGCTGATCGTCGGCTTCCTGCCGCTGATCTTCGTGCTGTTCGTCCCGCAGATCCTCGCGCTGTCGTTCTTCAGCCGCGCGCTGCGGCTGTCCGTGTCGGTCGTCGCGCTGATCGGCATCTATCTGCCGTTCTTCAGCGGCAAGCGCGGTGCCGTGTCGGCCCTCGTCGTCGCGACGCTCGCCACGACGTTCTGGTACCTGCTCGGCAACCCGTTCGGCATCGACAACATGTACGTCGCACTCGTGACGCCGGCCATCGTGCTGGTGATCGGCAAGCTGCTGTTTCATGGCGATGGCGCGAACCTTCGCGACAAGCCGCTCACGCATCGCGAATCGCACTGACGTCGCCCACCCCAGAGAGATTTCATGAGCACGAACCTCGTTGAAGCGGCGAGCGCCGCGTCCGATCATTGCGTTCGCACGGCCTATGCCGACGCGGAACGGCAAGAGGCGTTTCTGCCCGCCGCCTGCGTGCAGAACCACGCGGCCAACCTGCACTGCCTCGACAACGGCGACCTGCTGTGCGTGTGGTTCGGCGGCACGCAGGAGGGCATTCCCGACGTGTCGATCTACCTGTCGCGTCTTGCGGCCGGGAGCGACGAATGGTCTGCGCCGCGCAAGCTGTCGGACGACCCGACGCGCTCCGAACAGAACCCGGTGCTGTTCACCGCGCCTGACGGCCGCCTGTGGCTGATCTACACCGCGCAGTTGTCCGGGCATCAGAACACCGCGATCGTGCGCCGCCGCGTGTCGACCGACGGCGGCCTCACGTGGGGGCCCGTCGACACGCTGTTCGACCGGCCGGGGACGTTCGTGCGCCAACCGATCGTCGCGCTCGACGACGGCACGTGGATCTGCCCGATCTTCCTGTGCCGCACGGAGCCCGGCGAGCGCTGGGTCGGCAACGACGACGTCAGCGCGGTCATGGTGTCCGACGACCAGGGGCGGACGTGGACGCTGCACGAAGTGCCGGACAGCGTCGGGTGCGTGCACATGAACGTTCACGTGCTGCACGATGGGTCGCTGCTGGCCCTCTACCGCAGCCGCTGGGCGGACTTCGTCCACGCGAGCCGCTCGACGGACGGCCGTACCTGGAGCGCGCCCGAGCGCACCGACTTGCCGAACAACAACTCGTCGATCCAGTTCACGGTGCTGCAGAACGGTCATCTCGCGCTCGTGTTCAACGAAAGCGACGCGTCGCACGGCAAGGAGCGCCGTGCTTCGCTGTACGACGACATCGACGACTCGGAGGACAGCGGCGAGCTGCGCGACCAGCAGGCGTCCGTGCGCGGCACCGCGTTCTGGGGCGCGCCGCGCGCGCCGATGTCGCTCGCCATCTCGGAGGACGGCGGCCGGACGTGGCCGCGCCGCCGCAACCTCGAAATCGGCGACGGGTACTGCATGACGAACAACTCGGCCGACCAGCGCAACCGCGAATACTCGTATCCGTCGATTGTGCAGTCGCGGGACGGCGCGTTGCACATCGCGTTCACCTGGTTCCGCCAGAAGATCAAGTACGTGCGCGTCGACGAAACATGGGTTCGCGGCCGATGACGCTCCCCGCGGCAACTGGCCGGTCACTGCGGCAATTCGATAAACTTGTCGGTCCAGAGGCGCGCCATGGCGTGCCGAATCGATCAGACCAGGAATTCACGCACATGAAAGTGACCAGGCGCCGGGAGGCGATGCTGCAGGCCGTGCTCGGGGGCATGACGGACGTCGCGACGCTGTGCGAGCACTTCGGGATGTCCGAGGCGACGGTGCGTCGCGACCTGCGTGCGCTGGCGAGCGACCGCCGCATTCTGCGCACGTACGGCGGTGCCGCCGCGGTCGGCGGCCACGAGCCCGAACCGTCGCTCGAGGAGCGGCGCGTCAGCTCGCAGGAACAGAAGGAAGCGATCGCGCACGCGGCGAGTTCGTTCGTCGAGGACGGCGACACCGTGTTTCTCGACGGCGGCACCACGACGGCGGCGCTCGCGCGTCTTCTCGCCGGCCGGACGGACGTTCACGTGGTCACCAACAACCTGCTGGTCGTGAGCCCGCTCGTGTCGTCGGGCGTGCACGTGACGGTGATCGGCGGCGACGTGCGGTCGTCCAGCATGAGCACGCTCGGGCCGCTCGCGCAAATCGCGCTGAGCCGGCTGAGCGTCGACAAGGCATTCCTCGGCGCCGATGGCGTGGTGGCCGAGCTGGGATTGTGCGAGGCGAGCAGCGAGCAGTCGTATCTGAAGGAATGCGTGATGCGGCAGGCAGCCGAGGTGTTCGTGTTGGTGACCGCGGACAAGCTCGGGCGCGCGAGCCAACAGCACTGGACGCCGCTCGAGCGCGACTGGACGCTCGTGACGGATGACGGCGCGCTGCACGAGCAGCTCGAACCGTTTCATGCGCAGGCGAGGGTCACCGTTCAGGCGGTCAGCACGAAAGCAACGGCCGCATCCGGCGGGCCGCTGCAAGTTCAAACGTAACGGGAGACATCGTGGCGCAACGGGAGCAGCCGGGTCTGGATTCACGTCATGCCGTCGTCACCGGTGCGTCGTCGGGAATCGGCCGCGCGATCGTCGAGCGCCTGCTCGCCGACGGCTGGCGCGTCACCGGACTGTGCCGGTCGTACGTCGAAACGGCGCACGATTCGTTGAAGATCGTGCCGGTCGACGTGACCGACTTCGCGGCGCTCGCGCCCGTATGCGACGCGCTCGGCGTGGTCGACGCGCTCGTGCATGCGGCCGGCTTCATGCGCACCGCGCCGCTCGGCCAACTGTCGCGCGACGACGGCGCGGCAATGTGGCGCCTGCATGTCGAATCCGCGACCTTTCTCGCCGATCGGCTGGTGCCGCGGATGCCTGCCGGCGGACGCATCGTGCTGCTCGGCAGCCGCACCGCGAACGGCGCGGCCACGCGCAGCCAGTATGCGGCGACCAAATCCGCGCTGGTCGGGCTCGCACGATCGTGGGCCGCGGAACTCGCGCCGCACGGCATCACGGTCAATGTCGTCGCGCCCGGTGCGACGGACACGCCGTTCCTGCGGGATCCGGCGCGTGCGGCCACGCCGCCCAGGCTGCCGCCGATCGGGCGATTCATCACGCCCGATGAAGTCGCCGCGCTGACCGCTTTTCTGCTGAGCGCGAATGCGGATGCGATCACCGGGCAGCAGATCGTCATGTGCGGCGGGGCGTCGCTTTAGCGCGGCGTGCCAGGTGCGGACTTTGAGTCGCCGTATCGCGCATAGAGTCGACGATTCAAATATGAAGATAAATCGCGAAGAATATTCGAGGCTGTGAAATGTGACGCAGCCTGACGCAAGTGCGCGTCGAATCCTTCTCAACGAGACGCATACTTTCGCGCGTCGCGACGCATACGGTGTCGCCGATCGGCCGGAGTTTACCGCTCGAACCGAAAATAACCATCCACTCCGGGTAAACGCTCTCCCACAGCCCGTTGACAGCACAATTTGAAGCGTCGAGCATTTGACTTATACGTATAAGTCAATGTTCAGTCTCATGGTCGGCTCAGGGCGACTGTCGGAGGCTGGATTCCGATCATGCCTCGAGCAACGAAGTGGAAGGATGTCTGGAATGGATACTCATATTTCGCGCGGATCTGGAAGTCAGGCCGCTATTTCGTCAGCAGGGTTCGCCGGTGCGAATCCGTCTGAACAAACTGCCGGAATAAGCGAATCGTCCTTGAAATTGAGCCGCGAATTGAGTGTGCTCGATTTGATCGTGTACGGCATGGTTTACATGCTTCCAATTGCGCCGTTCGCACTTTACGGAATCATTTCCAATGTCAGCGGCGGTATGGTGCCGCTGGTATACATCGTGAGTGTCGTCGCGATGATGTTTACGGCCCGGAGTTACCAGATACTCAGCAAGGAATTTCCGGCAGCCGGGTCGGCCTATACCTATGCTCAAAACGGCATCGGCGACCTGGCCGGTTTTCTGGCCGGATGGCTGGTGTTTCTCGACTACATCATCGCGCCGGGATTGCTCGCGGTCGTCAGCGCGGTTGCGATGAACAGCCTGGTGCCCGAGATTCTCCGTTCCGTCTGGGTGATCGGATTCGTCGGCCTCGGAACGATCCTGAATCTGGTCGGTATCTCGGTGACCGCGAAAGTGAACCAGGCGTTCCTCGTGATCATGCTGGTCATTCTGGCCGCGTTCGTCGGAGTCGGTCTCTTTGCGCTTTACAGCGGCATGGGGCACGGCCGGCTCACGTTCGGTTCGCTCTTCAATGTCCATACTTTCACATGGGCGGGGCTCGGCACCGGCATCCTCATCGGTTCGACGAACTTTCTCGGCTTCGACGCGATCACGACGCTCGGAGAAGAAGTCAGGAGCGAGAAGCGCCATCTGGCCAGCTTTGCCGGCATGGCATCGCTGGTCATCATCGCGATCCTGTTCGTGCTGCAGACCTGGATTGCCGCCGACCTCGCGCCTGGCGCGAAGGTACTGTCGCCGGATAGCGCCTTTTACGACATATCCGGTTACGCGGGCGGCCACTGGCTGTTCGCGATGACGTCCATCAGCACTGCACTGGCATTCGGCGTGCCGTGCACGATCGTCTGCCAGATGGCAATCGCCCGCATCATCTTCGCGATGGGGCGCGACCGGCAGCTTCCCAAGGTGTTTTCCCGTCTGTCGCGCAGATCGAAGCAACCGTATGTGGCGAATATTTTCGTTGCATCCATCTCGCTGATCATTGCATTGGTCTTTCAGGATCGGCTCGACGACCTGGCCTTGTTCCAGAACTTCGGCGCATTCTCTGCATTCATCCTGGTCAACCTTTCCGTCATCGGTTACTTCAGGATCAGGAAGCAGTCGAAGGACACATGGAATCACGTGGTTCTGCCGGCGATCGGATTTCTCGTCATCGTTGCACTCATGGTCGCGATGAGGGCCGCAACGTTGAAGATGGGCATCATCTGGCTCGTGATCGGGCTCGTCTATTACTTTGTGATGCGTCATGTGTTTGGACGCAGTGCAGCACTGAAGATCTGAGAACGACATCGATGATTCCGTCGCTCACGAGAAATTTTCGCTTGCAGGCTTGATGTGCGATGACTCGACGCCGGCCCTTCGTGATGAAGGGCTCGTCGGGTCATGTTTCGTTGTGGGTGCGTGACAGGGCACGTCTATTTCATGAGTACTTTCGCAGTCGATGGTCAGTCCCGCAGTGGCGTCTGGGCGCGCCTTTCGACCCGGGCGGGCTTTTATTCGTTCGGTTTCATCCTGTCCGCGTGGGCGCCGCTCGCGCCTCTTGCGAAATCCCGAATTGGCCTGAGCGATGGCGACTTCGGGCTTGCGCTGCTGTGGTTCGGCGTCGGCAGCCTGGTTGCGATGCCGGTCGGTAGCGCAGCGGTTGCGCGCGTGGGATGTCGACGGATCATCCTGCTGGCCGGCCCGATCACGTGCGCATGCCTGTTTGGACTTGCGTCGACCGTCCGCGCCGACATCCTGTCCGTGTGCCTCTTCCTGTTCGGTTTCGGTATCGGCGCCACGGAGTCGGCGATGAACCTGCAGGCTGCCGTGGTGCAGCGTATGCACGACGAGCCGCTCATGTCGGGATTTCATGCATGGTGCAGTATCGGGACCATTGCGGGTTCTGCCGGCGTCAGCACGTTGTTGTCCCTGCAGATCTCACCGGTCGGGGCGATCGCGTGCGTCTTTGCGGTCATGGTTGCCCTTTGGTGTGTCGTCGGCCGGCATTTCATCGCGCGAACGGGTACCGCGCAAACGCACCGATTCGCACGCCCCACGTTGTATATCGTCTGGATCGGCATGCTCTGCTTTGTCGCTTTTCTGGCGGAAGGGGCCGTACTCGACTGGAGCGGTGTGTTCCTGGTAACCGAAAAGGCGTTCCCGCAGTCCAGTGCGGGCTACGGCTACGCCGCCTTCGCGCTGGCGATGACGATCGCGCGCTTGACAGGCGACCGCCTGGCCCGTGTGTCGGGTGCGCGATCGATTCTCGTCGCCGGTTCGGTCGGAACTGCGGCCGCCCTCGTCGCGCTGGTTTTCGCGCGACACTGGATGATCCTGATCGCGCTGTTCGCAGCGGTCGGTTTCGGCCTGGCCAACATCGTCCCGCTGTTCTTTTTGCACGTCTCGCGGCAACGCCGGATGCGGGTCGAGCTGGCAATGCCGGTCGTCGCGACGCTGGGCTATGCCGGCATGCTTGCCGGGCCGGCCGTTCTGGGCGCGATAGGTGAACTGGCGGGGCTTTCGGTTTCGCTTCTGACGATCGCCGCGATGCTTTTGCCGATAGCGTTGTCGGCGCACACCATCGTATCCCGCGACGTCGGCTAGGGCCTGTTCACGCTAATAACGGGCTTGCGCTGGTCCCCAGAAGGGCCGAGCGCGAGGATTGCGACGAAGCGAATACTCGACGTATTCGCGAGGAGCATGACGCGGCGATCGGCCCTTCTGGGGACCAGCCCGACGAATGCAATTTTCCAAACAGGGGAACGTGCCTTTGCGCCCGCATGGCGGCGTCGTTCGTCGTTGCAATAGCTACGGCTATTGCGCCTCCTCACTCCTTGCCCTGCGGGCGCAAAGGCACGTTCGCAAGCCCGTTATTAGCGTGAACAGGCCCTAGGCGGGCGGCCTGCCTCGCCGGCACGATTGCCGGTGTTCAAGCGGCGGTGCCCCGGCGGACACCGCCAGGCCCTAACCCTCGCCACCCCACAGCACGGTCGATTGATCGCCGGTCATGTAGTCGCGGATTTCCGCGGGCAGCGACCTGTCCGTCGGCAGCAGTACCGTCGCGTTGCGCAGGTGCTTCCTTTGCATGTGTCCGCGGTCGGCGAAATTCAACGCGATGCGCGTCGAGAAGGGCTGGCGAAACGACGACGACGCCACGCCGGTGACCACGCCGTACAGGAAGCGGATCGGGCGACGGTGCTGAGGCGTCAGGACCGAGAACGTCATTTCGTTCTTCTGCCGCCCTTCGAAATCGATCATGAAGATCCGGTCGCCCATCAGGAAACAGAAGCCGTGGTACTTGAACGAGTAGCCGACCTTGCCGTCCTGATCCAGTAACGGGAAACGCTCCACGGTAACGTACTGCACCACCGAATCGCGCTCGTAGAGGCACGTCACGGAGCGCAGGATGCGCCCCTTGTAGATCGACGAGTTGTGGTACCGGTAGTACACCCCGAGAAAATCCTGCAGCGCGGCGCTCGACGACTTGATCAGCGGCAGAAATCGCAGAAAGCTCGGTGCGGATTTCAAATCGAACGGCAGTTCGTATTCGAGCCCTTCGTAAAAACTGCGGAATTCCGGCGGCGCCCGGAACAGGTCGGCCGGCTCCATCAGAAAAAACTTGGCGATCTTCAGCAGCACCTTCTGCGACGGAACGTGGTGGCCCGCCAGATATTTGTTGAACTGCTGACGATTGATGTTCAGCTTCCGGCAAAAATCCGCGATGGAGTCGAAGGACGCCACGAGCAGCGACAGATTGCTGGCGAGGTTTGAAAGGTCGTGCTGACGATCCATGTCGTTTCTGAAGAAATGATCGAAGGGACCTGCGATGAACGGCGAACCGGCGTGCAACGGTCGGTCGCGGGCCGCGATGCGTCGATTCCCGTGCGGGATTTTCCGTATGGAAACCGAAGGAAACCGACGCATTGAGCGCATCGTGCGGTATCCGAAGCGTGGGCCGCCGCACTGCCTCCGCGCGTGATCGAGTGTACTGCGTTTCGTGCGTCACTGTGCGTCTCTTTTGAGCGCTCCGCGAAATTGAGCACGTGTTTTTAGCGGCAAATACTCCAGCCACCGATCGCATGATCCCGACACGGTCGTGCACGGAACGAGCGGCACCATCCGGGCATGACGCGCCGCGGTGATGCCGCAAGCATTGCGTGACCGTATCAGGAGAGGGGAGCGCATGAAAGCAGAAACCACACGGAGATTCGAGATGTCTTTTTCCCCAGGAGGCGGCATCCATGCCGGAGCGCCCGGGCAGCGGCGACGCTGGCTGCGCGCGAGCCCCGCGGCCCTTACGCTGGCGCCGAGTGTCGTCGTACTTTTGATTGCCGTCTATGTGTTCATCGGCTGGTCGATCGTCATCTCGTTTACCAGCTCGAAGTTCGCGCCGAACTACGACTTCGTCGGTCTTGCGCAGTATGCAAGGCTATGGGATTCGGATCGATGGAATGTCGCGGTAACGAACCTCGGTTTGTTCTCGATCGCGTTCATGCTGATCTCGCTCGTGCTCGGCCTGCTGCTCGCGATTTTTCTCGACCAGAAAGTGCGGGGCGAGGGGGCGTTCCGGATGATCTATCTGTATCCGATGGCCGTGTCGTTGATCGTGACCGGCACCGCGTGGAAGTGGATCCTGAATCCCGGCCTCGGGCTGGAAAAGCTGCTGCAGGATCTCGGCATCACCGGCATCCATGTCAACTGGCTGATCGACCCGCAGATGGCGGTCTATACGCTTGTCGTCGCCGCCGTCTGGCAAACCGCGGGCTTCGTGATGGCGATCTTCCTGGCGGGCCTGCGCGGGATCGACGGCGAAATCATCAAGGCGGCGCGCATGGAAGGCGCCGGCACGCTGCGCATCTACCTGACCATCATCATCCCGATGCTGCGCGCGTCCGTATTCAGCGTGGTCGTGATCCTGATCTACCAGGCGGTGCGGTCGTTCGACCTTGTCGTGGCGCTGACGAACGGCGGCCCGGGTTTCTCGAGCGACCTGCCGACGACGTTCATGTACAACCTGACGTTCAGCCGCGGCCAGCTCGCGCAGGGCGCCGCCAGCTCCGTCATGATCCTGCTCGTCGTGGTTGCCCTTACCGTCCCGTATCTCTACTCGGAGTTCAAGCGTGAACACAACGACAGTCTCTGACACGGCCCGGCACGTGCGTCGCGTGTCCCGCCCGTCGAGCACGACGCTGCGTGTGGTCGCGCGTGCGGTGCTCTATGCGATGCTCGTCGGCAGCGCGGCTTTCTTCGTGATGCCGCTCGTCGTGATGGTCTTCGCTTCGTTCAAGGACATGGCGGAGATCCGGTCGACGTCGATTCTGTCCTTTCCGCTCGCGCCCACGGTCCAGCCGTGGATCGATGCGTGGCAAAACGCGTGCGTCGGCATCGACTGCGTGGGCCTGAACGGGTTCTACGTGCGGACCGTGCTGATCGTCGTGCCTGCCGTCGTGTTGTCCACGCTGCTTGGCGCATTGAATGGCTACGCGTTGACGAAATTCAATTTCAGAGGATCGAAGTTCGTCTATGGGGTGATCCTGTTCGGCACCTTTACGCCATATCAATCCGTGTTGATACCGCTTGCGAAGACGCTGGGCGTACTCGGCCTGTCAGGCAGCCTTGCAGGCCTCGTGCTCGTGCATACGGTCTACGGCTTGCCGTTCACGACGATGTTCTTTCGCAACTACTTCATGACGGTGCCGCAGGATCTCGTGAAGGCGGCGCGGGTCGATGGAGCGGGTTTCTGGACGACGTTCGCGTACATCATCCTGCCGCTGTCGGTACCGATGATCGTCGTTACCGTGATCTGGCAGTTCACGTCGATCTGGAATGACTTCCTGTTCGGCGTGTCGTTCACGAGCGGTCAGAACACGCCCATCATGGTTGCGCTGAACAACATGGTGAGCGCGAGCGCGGGCGAACGTCCGTACAACGTCCATATGGCCGGTGCGTTGCTGGCCGCTCTTCCAACCCTCGTCATTTATTTCCTGGCGGGCAAGTATTTCGTGCGCGGCCTGATGGCCGGCGCGGTCAAGGGGTAATCATGGCTTCTCTGCATATTCGCGACGTCCGCAAGAACTACGGCAGCGTTGCGTGCCTCAAGGCAATCAACATCGATGCCGACGACGGTGAATTCCTCGTGCTGCTCGGCCCGTCCGGCTGCGGGAAGTCGACCTTGCTGAACGCGATCGCGGGGCTCGAACCGGTCAACGACGGCGAGATCGTCATCGACGGTTCGGTCGTCAACGACGTCGAATCCGCGAAGCGCGACATCGCGATGGTGTTTCAGTCGTATGCGCTTTACCCGACGATGACGGTGCGCAACAACCTGACATTCGGGATGCGCGTACGGGGGGCATCGCGATCGGAGCAGGAGGAGGCGGTCAAGCGGGTCGCCGCGATCCTGCAGCTCGATCAGTTGCTCGATCGCAAGCCCAGCCAGCTGTCGGGCGGGCAGCGCCAGCGCGTGGCCATGGGGCGCGCGATGGTGCGGGAACCGAAGATCTTCCTGTTCGACGAGCCGTTGTCGAATCTCGACGCGAAACTGCGCACGGAAATGCGCGCGGAAATCAAGAAGCTGCACCAGCGTGTCGGCACGACCACGGTCTACGTGACGCATGACCAGATCGAAGCGATGACGCTGGCGACGAAGATCGTCGTCATGCGGGGCGGCGAGGTGCAACAGATCGGCACGCCGGAGGACGTTTACGATCGTCCGGCGAACCTGTTCGTCGCGCGTTTCATCGGGTCGCCCGCGATGAACTGCCTGACGGGCGTGCTGCGTGGCCGTGACGCCCAAGCGGTTTTCATCGGCGGCGATGGCAGCGGGCACACTGTCGAGATCGCGCTGGGCGCGCTGAGCGACGCGCAACGCGGCTACCTCGACCGGGACGTCGTACTGGGCGTTCGCCCGGAATGGCTCGCGCCGGGCGTCGGGGCAGCGAGCTTCCAGGCGACGGTCGACGTCGTGGAGCCGACCGGCGCCGACAACTTCGTGCTGCTGTCGGTCGCGGGCGAATCGATCATGGCCCGGTTCGCGCCCGGTGTCGGACGCGTCGGGGACGTGATGCAGCTCGTCGTCAATGCCGACAAGGCACTCATCTTCGACCCGGCGACCGAACAGCGCGTCGTATGAAAGGACGGGTCGGTCGGGATCGTGGCGTGCCCGACCGGCCCGTATCACGACGATGAACGTGGAGTGGAATGACGAACCTTCGATGGCGGGACCGATGTCGGGTATCGACGAACAATACTATCGGGACACGGTGATCGAGCTCTGCGACCTGGCTCGCACGCTGTGCGGCGCCGTGGCGCACGACACGCTCGCGATTACGCGAAAGGGCGACGCATCGCCCGTCACCGAACTCGACAAGCGTATCGAGCTGGCGCTACGCAGCCGCATTCAGGCGCGGCACCCGCTTGATTCGATCGTCGGCGAGGAGTTCGGCGTGGTCGACGGCTGCGCACACGGCGTGTCGAACCGGAGATGGGTCATCGACCCGCTCGACGGGACGCGCGCCTTCGTGACGGGCAGTCCACTATGGGGCACGCTCGTCGGCGTGCTGTGCGACGGCGTGCCGTGGCTCGGCGCGATCGACATGCCCGCCCTCGGGCAACGGATGATCGCGGGCAGCACCGATGCCGCGACGCACGTCGAGCCGGCTGCCGGCACGGCGGTGCTGCTGTCGGCGGCGCGCATGTGCACGACGACGCCGGACAAGTTCACACCCGATCAGCACGCGGTGTACGCCAGGCTCGTCGCGCGTGTCGCCGTGCATCGATACGGCGGCGATTGCTTCAATTACGCGGCGCTGGCCAGCGGGCGGTGCGACCTCGTCGTCGAATCGGGACTCGCCCCCCACGATTTCCTGCCGATCGTGCCGATCGTCGAAGCGGCCGGCGGCCGGATGACGGACTGGCGCGGACGACGATTGACCGAGCGCTCGGCCGGCGACGTCGTCGCGGCGTCGAGCGGCGCGCTTCATGCAAGCGTGATGGCCTTGCTGGCCGGCTCGAATGCGTGAAGGGTCCGGCGTGTATCCCTGTAAAATGCGGCATTGCCAGCCCACAGGCGGATGCCTTCCCATCGATGAAGCGTGCCGTATCCATGAAGGACGTCGCATTGGCCGCCGGCGTCTCTCAGCCCGCGGTCTCCTATGCGTACAACAAGCCGTCGGAAATCTCCGAGGCGCAGCGCGAGCATATTTTCGCCGTGGCGAAAAAGCTCGGCTATCCCGGGCCCAACGTCCGCGGGCGCAGCCTGCGCTCCGGGCGGGTCGGTGCCGTCGGCTTGATGATCATGGACGAGTTGCCTTACGCATTCGCCGATCCGGCGACCACCTGCCTGCTGCGTGGCATCGGTGAAATCAGCGAACTCGCGAACGTCGCACTCGCGCTCTTCCCGCTACAGAAGGATCTGGCGAATCATGCCGGCGACGCCGCGAACGGCAGCCTCGCGGTACGCGGGTTCGTCGACGGCCTGATCGCGTACTCGCTGCCGGACCACTATCCGGTCATCGAGGTCGCGCGCCGGCAGGGCATCCCGGTCGTGATCGTGGACGCACCAATCATCGACAAGGTGCCGTTCGTCGGGATCGACGATCTGCAATCCGCCATCGTCCAGATGCGGCATCTGGTCGAGCTCGGTCACCGGCGGATCGGCATCGTGGCCGACCGGCTGCGCCCGGACGGCGTCAGGGGCATCGTCAGCAGGCAGCGCTTCCAGGAAGCCACGGAAAACGTCGTGCGCGCCCGCATCGACGGCTATCTGCGCGCGGCCGAAGCGGTGGGGCTCGGCTTCGACGACCTGTTGATCGTCGAGGCCGGCGGCTTCGATCGTGCATCGGGCATCTGGGCGGCCGAACAGATGCTGCAGCATACGGGCCTCACGGCAGTGGCGGCGACGTCCGACGTGATGGCGCTCGCGCTCGTGCAGGCGGCGCGTGAACGCGGGGTGGCGGTGCCCGATCGGCTGTCCGTGGCGGGTTTCGACGATATACCGGAAGCAGCCGGTGCCGGGCTCACGACCATCCGCCAGCCGCTGATCGAGAAAGGCCGCCAGGCCGCGCAACTGCTCAGCGAACTGCTGAGTGGCCCCGCCGCCCGCAAGCCGCGCGTGCCCAGGGTGCTCCTGCCGACGGAGCTGGTGGTGCGATCGACGACGCAGGCGCCGGCCGCGGCAAGATGAGCGCGGCCGGCGTATCGCGGCGCAGGGGCAAGCGTCGCTTCAGTGACCGACGAACTGCCTGGCCACACGAAGCGCATTCGCGGCGATCGTGAGCGCCGGATTCACCGCCGCGGAGGACGGGAACCACGAACTGTCGACGATCCACGCGTTTTCCACGTCGTGAAGCCTGCAGTTCGTGTCGAGCACACTCGTGCCCGGGTCGTTGCCCATCACGGCCGTGCCGCATTGATGCGAGTTGGTCGCAATGCCCATGCGCTTGGTCAACACGAGCGGATATCCGGCCCGCCGCATCATCGCGACCGTCTTCTTCACGAGCGCCCGGTGTGCACGCAGGTTGTTGGCACGCCACCTGATGCGGATGCGGCCCGACTGCGGATCGACCGTGACGCGATTCTCCGGATCGGGAAGGTCCTCGCTGGTCAGGTACAGATCGACGCTGTGATCGGTCATGTAGCGCGAAACGGCCTTCGGCAGCCACGGATACATGCCCGTCACCATCGGCTCGCGGATCTTGCCGAGCATCTGCACGTTACCGAGCGGAAACGCGTTCTGCGGGGAACGCAAATACCAGTCGTTGACCGCGAGCGTTTTCTGGAACAGCACGTCGTTGGCGCGACGCGGATCGACGGCGAGCATGAACGTGCTGTTGTGAACCATATAGTTGCGGCCGAGCATCCCCGAACGGTTGCCGATACCTTCCGGATGCGCGTGATCGGCCGATCGCAGCAGAAGGGCCGCCGAGTTCACCGCGCCGCACGCAAGGACGAACCGCTTGGCGCGGATGCGAACGGGTTGCCCGTCGCGAACGCCGAGCGCCTCCTCGATGCGCGTGCCGTCGGCCGACATGACGAGACGATCGATTCGGGTGCGCACCATCAGCCGTGCGCCGCCGCTGCCGACGAGCGGCCTCAGCACGGACACTTCCGCATCGCCCTTCGCATCGACGAGGCAGGGATAACCGTCGCAGGTCGAGCACAGCACGCACGGCCGTTCGCGTCCGTAGTTGACGGCTGCCGGCATCACGAACGGACGAAGGCCTTGCGCACGCATCGCGGCGGCGAGCGGCCGCAACGCGGGGTCGTGTTCCAGCGCGGGAAACGGATAGTCGCCGGAGCGCCACGGATCGGTCGGGTCCTGGCCGCCCGCGCCATGGACGTTGTAAAGCCGCTCCGCAGCCGCGTAGTACGGCTCCATGTCGGCATAAGTGATCGGCCACGCGGGCGAAATTCCCTCGGCGTGTTGAATCGCGCTGAAATCGGCTTCCCTGAACCGTGGAAGCATTGCGCCGAAGACCTTCGTGTTGCCGCCGACGTAGTAGAACACGCCGGGTGAAAACGGCTTGCCGGCGTCGTCGTCCCACGACTCCGCGTTGCGGTAGCGTCCGTCGCGAAATACGGCTTCGGCCTGCCAGTTCTGGATTTCACGAGGCAGGAAATCACCACGCTCGACGACGAGCACGTCGAGGCCGTGACCTGCGATGCCTTGCGCGAAACTCGAGCCGCCCATGCCGGACCCCACGATGACCACGTCGCAGGTAATGATTCCATCGCTGCCGGGCACGACCGTCGGGATTTCGCGCCGGAGCACCGGCGCGAAACTGGACGGACCGGACGCCGGACGATGAACATGCGTTGCATCGCTCATGCGCTGACTACCTTACAGATGTTGCTCTGAGTTGCGGAACTGCGCGTACTCTTCCTGGCGCTCGTCGTCGATATAGGCGGGAATCGGGAAATCCCACCAGCCCGGCACCCACGGGCCGGCCGCGTCGCGATCCGTCGGAATCTCGATCAGGCACGGCGCGTTGCTGTCGAGCGCCTGCTGGAGGATCGGCTCGAGTTCGTCATTGCTGTTGACGCGCCACGACTTGAGACCGAATGCCTTGCCGACCGCCTCGAAGTCGGGCGAATACGGGCGTCCGTCCGGATAGTTGAACTCGGTACCGATATGACGGCTCGTCTGCTTGCGCTGGCCGCCGCGAATCGACATATACCCGGCGTTGTTCTGGACGATGAAGATCACCGGCAGATTGTTGGTGACGCAAATCGCGATTTCCTGCGACGTCATCAGGAAGTCGCCGTCACCGAGAATGCATACCACCGGGCTGTCCGGCTTCGCGAGCTTCGCCCCGATGGCGGCGGGCACCGCCCAGCCCATCGACGAAAAGCCGCCGGAGGTCAGGTGGGTACGCGGCGTGTAGACCGGGAAGGTCTGTTTGACCGCGCCCTGGGTATTGCCCGAGCCGACCACCACAATGGTGTCGCGCGGGAAGATCTTGCGCAGCGCGCCCAGCGGCCGTTGCGACGTGAACGGGAAGCGGTCGGAATCGCGGCGCGTGGCCAGCTTGGCTTCCCATTCCGCCTTGTGCGCGGCGACCTCGGCCAGATATTCGCCGCGGTCGGCCGCATCGCCTTCGAGCGCTTCGACGATATGGGCGAGCGCGTACTTCGCGTCGGCCACGATGCCGACGGCGACCGGATAGTTCTTGCCGATCTCGTGCGGATCGATGTCGATGTGGATCAGCTTGCCGGGCGGAATCGAGAACGTGACGCCTTTCGCGTAGCTCGACGACGACCAGTCGGTGAAACGGCAGCCGACCGCGATGATCACGTCCGCGCTCGATGCGACCTTGTTGCCGCACATCGTGCCGGTTTGGCCGACGCTGCCCGCGAACAGCGCATGGTCTTCGGGGAAGCCGCTCTTGCCGTTCCAGGTGGTGACGACTGGAATCTGCCACTTCTCGGCGAGCGCAAGCACTTCCGCGGCCGCTTCGCCGGTGATGACGCCGCCGCCGATGACCATCACCGGGCGCCTGGCCTGCCGAAGCACGTCCGCCGCTTTTTCGACGGCGACGGGGTCCGGATACACCTTGCCGAGCGGCACGCGTTCCTCGAGCTGGTGCAGCGTGACTTCCGCGGCCTCGGCCTGCGTGTCCATCGGAATCTCGACGTGAACCGGGCCGGGGCGGCCGGTCAGCATCGAGCTGAATGCGCGATGCATGATGAACGGCAACTCCTCGACGCGCTGGGCCACCCAATGACGCTTGGACACGGCTTCGGCGATCTTCGGGAAATCGTTGTCGACGTAGCGTTCGAGTTCCTGAAGCAGGCCGTGACCGCGCATGTGCGTGGGCGGCCCGCCGGTGATGAGCATGACGCTCGTCGAATCGGTGAAGGCCGTTGCCATCCCGATGACCGTATTGCTCGCGCCGGCGCCGATCGACGTGACTGCCGCCATCGGCTTGCCCGACACACGGTAGTAGCCGTCGGCCAGATGCACCGCGCTTTGCTCGTGAAACACCTGGATGAAGCGAATCTCCGAGTCCTTCTCGAGGAACGCGTCCGTCAGCGTCCAGATGCCGTGACCGGGAATGCCGGCGACGTATTCGACACCGTAGTTCTTCAACGTCTGGGCGACGATTTGACTTCCGGTAAGCTTTGCCATTTTTCTATCCTGACTAGGATTTGAGGACACCCGCGCGCGACGACGGTCGGCCCGCGCGGACTTTCTTTGACTGCGTCACGCAGCCGGTCGCGCGGCCCATTGCAGGCCTTGCATCGTGAGGCGGCGAACGTTGATGTCGGACAGGTTGCCGACGTCGTGGCCGATCGAGTGGTAGAACACGCGGCCGCGTCCCCACTGCCTGACCCATGCGACCGGGCTGCGATTGCCGGCCAGCCACGGGAACGGCTTGCCGTCGAAGGTGGTTTCGGCCAGCACGTGGTTGTTCGGATCGACCTGCATGTAGTACTGCTCCGAACGGACTTCGAAGTCCTCGACGCCGCGCGTGACCGGATGGTCGTGATCGATCACGTTGACCATGTACGGATGCGGATAGCCCTCGCCGGCAGGGTGCTCGATGAACGACCCGCCGAGCACCATGTGATAGCGAAGACTCGCGCGAAACGCCGCGGCGGCGCCATGCCATGCGGCGAGGCCGGTGCCGTTCTCGATGGCGTCCAGCAGATGCTTTTCCTGGGACGCGGTCAGCGTCTCGGTCGTGACGGCGTTGTTCCAGCCGATCACGATCAGATCGAAGGCGGACAGATCGCGATCGAGCGTGAAGATGTCGGTCGAACCTTCGACCTCCCAGCCCAGTTCGTCGAACAGCCCGCGCGTCCATGCGGCGACTTCATACGGGTAGTGCCCCGGCCAGCCGCCGTACAGATGGAGAACTCGCATGATGACTTCACTCCTTGTTCAATGGAACTTATACGTATAAGTTGGCGAAATGCTGCGCGCCCAAAATGGCGATGTCAAGCACTAGAAAACCCTCGGCCGGCGGGGGCCGGAAGACGGTATCCGGGCGCGCGGGCAGTCGGTCGGGCGTGGCGAAACGCCGGGAGGGACGCGCGTCGGCAGGTGCGTCAGCACGGTGCGTCATGTCGCGTCAGCTTCGACGCGGATGCGAAATTGTGTCGGCAAATTCGGCCCGCGAAAATTTGCTCGTGTGATCGAACTCGTTCGGATCGTGCACCGTCGCAACGCGGGTTTCGCGCTGCATGGTCGGGAAACACTCTTGGAGATTTTTGTGATCCAGCATCTTAAGAAAAGCAAGCCGATGGAGGCGCAACTCGAGATCGCGAAGCAGGTGCGCGATACGGTCGAGCAGATCATCGCGGACGTCGCCGCCAACGGGGACGCTGCCGTGCGCGAATACTCGATGCGGTTCGACAAATGGACCCCGGCATCCTTTCGGCTGACGGACGCGGAAATCAGCGCGTGCGTCGCGACCCTGTCGGAGCGCGAACTGGACGACATCAAGTTCGCGCAGCAGCAGGTTCGCCGGTTTGCCCTGGCGCAGAAGGACGCATTGCGCGACGTCGAAGTCGAGACGCTGCCGGGCGTGGTGCTCGGTCACCGCAACATTCCGGTGAATTCGGTCGGCTGCTATATCCCGGGCGGCAAGTATCCGTTGCTGGCTTCCGCTCATATGAGCGTGCTCACGGCCAAGGTTGCCGGCGTCAAGCGTGTGGTGGCCGTGGCGCCGCCGTTCGACGGCAAGCCGCACCCGGCGATCGTCACGGCGATGCATCTCGCGGGCGCGGACGAGATCTACTGCGTCGGTGGCGTGCAGGCGATTGCCGCATTGGCGCTCGGTACGGATCAGTTCGAGCCGGTCGACATGATCGTCGGCCCGGGCAATGCCTACGTGGCCGAAGCGAAGCGCCAGCTGTTCGGCAAGATCGGGATCGACCTGATCGCGGGCCCGACGGAGACGCTCGTCATCGCCGACGATTCGTCGGACGTCGAGATCGTTGCGGCCGACCTGCTCGGCCAGGCCGAGCATGGCGTGAATTCGCCGGTCGTGTTCCTGACGAATTCCGCCAGGCTCGCGGACGGCCTGCCGGCGGAGATCGAGCGCCAGCTTGCGGTGTTGCCGACAGCGGCCGTCGCGTCGGTTGCGTGGCGCGACTATGGCGAGATCATCCTGTGCGACACCGTCGACGAAATGGTCGAAGAAGCCGACCGGATCGCGTCCGAGCACGTTCAGGTCATGACGCGCGATCCGCTCTATTTCCTCGAGCACATGACGAACTACGGTGCGCTGTTTCTTGGCGACCGTACCAACGTGTCGTACGGCGACAAGGTGATCGGCACGAACCATACGTTGCCGACGACGAAGGCCGCGCGCTATACCGGTGGGCTGTGGGTCGGCAAATTCATCAAGACCTGCACCTATCAGCGGGTGTTGACCGACGAAGCATCGGCCATGCTCGGCGAATACTGTTCGCGACTGTGTGCAATGGAAGGCTTTGCGGGGCACAAGGAACAGGCCGATATCCGCGTGCGCCGCTTCGGAAAGCGAGCGGACTGACATCGAGCCACAAGGTCGGGCAGCGATTCGGCACTCGAAAGAGTGCCGTTTTTTTTTGCGTCGAATCGAGCGGGTTTGCGCGGTTCCGCGGCGCGCGGAGGCCCTTTTCATGGCGTGGATGCGAGTGCGTCGTAGTGCGACACAAATTGTGTCTTTGCGAAATTGAGCGGTATTTATTGGACTTCAATACTGCGTCGCGGGTGAGGAGGCAGTGACCGGGTTTTCGTCCGACACAACGCGTGTCGGACGGCAGCCCGGCCGGAAACGCGGCGGTCGTCAAACGGCAGGAGGGGGTGACGATCAGCCGTCGCATGACGGCCTCCCTACCGTACGCCCATCGCTCTGGATAGTTCTCCTGACGACGGGAAAGAAGCGGAGCGGTATGCGGGAGACGCATCAATACCGCTCTGATCGATGTGTACTTCGTGGACGGACAAGTGAAATGAAAAGAAAAGTCATCTCGGCGATCTCTCTGTCGATTACCGCCTACGCGGCCGGCGCGCATGCGCAAAGCTCGGTCACGCTTTACGGCATCGTCGATACCGGTATCGCATACATTCACAACAGCGGCGGACAAGCGTCGCAATGGAAGATGTCGGCCGGTAATCTGTCCGGAAACGAATGGGGGCTCAAGGGCACCGAAGATCTTGGCGGAGGCTTGTCAGCGAGCTTCCAGCTCGAGAACGGCTTCGATCTCGGCTCGGGTCAGTTGCAGAACGACGGCCGCATGTTCGGCCGGCAAGCGTTCGTCGGGCTGGGCAGCACGCGTTTCGGGACGGTCACGCTCGGTCGGCAATACGATCCGGTGACCGATCTGGTTCAGCCGATCACCGCCGATTCGTACAGCGGCCTGTTCGCGCCGCCGGGCGATATCGACAATTACGACGACAGCGCGCGTTTCAATAGTGCGGTCAAGTGGACGAGCCCGTCGTGGGGCGGTGTCACGGTCGAGACCATGTATGCGTTCGGCGGCGTGGCGGGATCGACGGGCTCCGGGCAAAGCTGGTCGGCCGCGGCGGCCTACAGCGGCGGCGCGCTCAGCGTGGCGGGCGGGTTCCTGCACGTGGACAACGGCAACGCCAGGACGTCGGCACGCGGCACGTCGAGCGCAGACAGTTTCTTCAACAGCGCCGTCAATGCGGCGTACGCCACTGCCCGCGGCATCGATATCGGGCGGATCGGCGCACAGTACGTCGTCGGGCCGGTCACGGCCGGCGCGGCGTACTCGTACACGCGCTATACGTGGGACGGCGCGTCGACGTTCGCGGGTTCGCAGCACTTCCAGAACGGCTCCGTGTTCGCGAGCTGGATGGCGACGCCGACGTTCCAGGTGATCGGCGGCTACAACTACACGCGTTCGGGCGGCCATTCGTCGGCGACCTATCAGCAGGTCAATCTCGGCGTCGACTATTTGCTGAGCAAACGGACCGACGTCTATGCGACGGCCGGCTATCAGCATGCGAGCGGCGACAATGGCCAGGGGAGCGCTCAAGCGGTGATCGGCTCTTACGACGTCAACTCGGGCGCGAATTCGCAGATCGTCGCAATCGTCGGCCTGCGCCACAAGTTCTGAGCTATTCGGGGAAATCCGGCAGACAGGCTGGTCCCGCTCCGGACGGAGCGGGACGACACCGGCGACGTCAGTTGTTCTTCGCCGCGGCGGCCAGCTTCTTGACGGCAGTGGCGGAAGTCATCGACGGGGTGTTCACGAATTGCGTGATCACATCGACGAACGATGCGCGAACGTCACGCTCCAATGCGGCATTCTCGATGAACGACGGCACGACCGCGCCGGATTGGGCGGCCGCGGCTCGGTCGGCGAAATTCAGCTTGGCGCAGTCGTCGAATTTCGCTTGCGGCACATCAAGCCGCGCGGGGATCGAACCTTTGCGCAGATTGAAGTTCTCCTGCACGTCGGCGCTCATGGCCAGATTGGCGAGCGTCGCCTGATTGGCGGCAGCAGCGGGACTCTTCTGTTTGAAGAACGTCATGGTGTCCACGACCCATACGAACGCGTGACCACTTCCCGGCGTCGCCGCGCACACGAAGTCGATGCCCGGCTTCTTGCCCGCCCGGAGGAATTCGCCCTTGGCCCAGTCCGCATGGATCTGCATCGCCGCCTTGCCGTCGATGACCATTTGCGTCGCCACGTTCCAGTCGCGACCGGCGCGGTTCGGATCAGCGAAGCCGATGATCTTGCGCAATTGGTCGAACACCTTGAGCATGGTGGGCCCCTGGATCGTCGCGGGGTCGTGATCGATGATCGCCTTCTTGTAAAAGGCGGGGCCGCCGATGCCGATGACGAGATCGCTGAAGATCTCCGCTTCCTGCCAGTCCTCGCCGCCCAGCGCGACCGGGATGATGCCGTCCTTCTTCATGCGCTCGGCCAGCGCGTTGAATTCATCCCAGGTGGTCGGGGCTTTGCCGCCGTACTTCTGCAGGATCTTGGCGTTGATCCAGAACATGTTCTCGCGGTGCTCGTTGACCGGAACGCCGTACCAGTCGTTCTTGTATTTCACGTACGGAATCAGCTCGGGCGCGATCAGCTTGTCCCAGTTGCCGGCCTTCGCGAGGCTGTCGAGATTCGTGAGCTCGTTTTGTTCGGCATACGAAAAAAGCAGCTGCGGCTGGGCCTGCGCCGCTGCCGGCGCGCTCCCTGCCGCCAGCCGCGCCTGCAATGCCTGTTGTTGATTGGCGCCGTCGTTGCCGGCGATCGCGCTGTCTTTCCAGCCGATGCCCTTCTTCTGCAACGCATCCTTGAGCGCCTGGAGCGCGTAGGCTTCACTGCTGGAGGTCCATTGATGAACGACCTCGACCGTTTGCGCTTGCGCACCGGCCATGCCGACCATCGAAAAGCCCGCGACGGTCGATGCGACCGCCCGTGCCGAAATACGCCGCAATCTTGTTTTTGCCTTCACAATCCAATCTCCTCAGATGACATCGACCTACGCCGGTTCCCGCTCGTGCGTCGCTATGCACGAGCGCCCGGCGAGTATCGGAAGGCAAATTGACGTACGCAATTTCGCGATCGTCCGTTTCGAGACGCACGATGACGCTACCGGGCGGAGCAATCGGGTATGTCGGGGTATCTCGCGGCAGTCGGTCGACGCGGGTCAAAACCGCGCGCACGCGAGGATGCGCGGACCGACGCCCGATCTGCTTCGCTGTGCGTCGCAAAAACGCGAGTCGCGAACTTGTCGCGACATTTTTCTATGGAGAGCATGCCGGCATGCAATTCGCCGAGCGTCTTGCAGGTGGAAACCGCCAGGTGCACCCACTGCATCGCGTGGATTCGGGCGGGCTTGGCGGCCGTCGTGGCGAAATTTGCACCTTATACAGGGGAGTCCTGCTGTGAACGATTACGATCGAGACGCTTACGCGGTTCTGTTGCCGGCATTCGCGGGCCTGACGCTCAGCGACGACGTGTGCCGATATCTCGACCGGGGCGGCGTGTCGGTACTGCTGGGCGAGACGCGTGACGAGTACGTCGGACGCGCGATGAGCGTGCAGCGCCGCACGGAAGAGACCGCCGCGCACTTCAGGGATGTCGTCGAATCGACCCGGAGGCGGGCAGGGTCGGGAGTGCTGGTGGCCGTCGATCAGGAACTCGGCGGAATACAACGACTGCATGCGCTCGTGCCCGCGCTGCCGTCGCTCGACGACGCCTTGCGCGCCGGCACCGAGACGATCGTTGAAAGATCCGCCGCGGTCGCCGCGGCGGCGCGCGAACTGGGCGTCAACCTGTTTCTGTCGCCGATCGCCGATGTCGTGGTGGGCGCGAATCCCTGGCTCGACGGGCGGCATCTCGGCGCCGATGCCGCCGATGTACTACGCATTGCGCACGCGTTCGTGCAGGGCGTGCAATCGGCGGGCGTCGCGGCAACCGCCAAGCATTTCCCCGGGCATCCGATCACGGCGCTCGATCCGGCGCTCGACGAGGCGGTCGTGGGCGGCGGGCTCGCCGAGCTCGCGCCGACACTCGACGTGTTTCGGGCATTGATCGCCGGCGGCGTCAAGGCGGTCATGGCGGGGCCTGCGCTGGTGCCTGCCATCGATGTCGAGCATCCATCGAGCACGTCGCGCGATACGCTTTCGATGCTGCGTCACGAATTCTCGTTTCACGGGCTCATCATTTCCGACGATCTGGATGCGCCTGGCATCTTGCGCGGCAGAAGCATCGAGGCCACGGCCGTCGCCGCGCTGGATGCCGGTGCCGATCTGCTGCTCCTGTCGAGCGAAGCCGGGCTCGACCGCATTGCCGGCACGATCGTCGAAGCCGTCAGGAGCGGCGCGCTCGACGCGTCGCGGCTGGCGCAGGCGGCCAACCGCGTGCGCGCGCTCGCACGGGAACTGGATGGCGTGCAGATCACCGGCCGCAACGAGCGCGCGTGAGGCGAATCGATGAGCGAACTTTTGCGCCAAGCCCATGCCGTGTTGTTTCCGGTGCTCGTGACACTCGAACTCGACGACCACATCGGCCGGTTTCTCGATAACGGCGGAAAGAGCCTGCTGTTCGGCGAGACCGGCGAGGAATATGTGTCCGGCCAGATGAATGCAGAGCGCCGGCGTCGCGAAACGCTCGATGCGTGGCACGGCACGGTCGAACAGGCGACCGCGCGTGCGGGGCACGTGCTGCTCGCGGCCGATGCGGACATCGCCGCCGTCCATCGGCTGCAATGGCTGACGCCGCCGTTGCCGGGCCGGGACGATGCACAACGGATGCCGCCACGCGAGCTGGAGGATGTCTGCTTTGAAATGGCCAAAGGGGTCGCGCAAGCCGGGATCAATCTGGTGCTGTCACCGACCGCCGATGTCGTGACGGGGCGCAACCTGTGGCTGAGTGGCAGGACGCTGGCCGACGGTCCGGTTCTGGCGGCGGCGATGGTCCGTGCGTACGTGCGCGGCGTTCGTCGCGCCGGTCTGCAGACCACGCTCAAACATTTTCCCGGGCATCCCGACCTGGTGGGCCACCCGGCCACGAGCGATGCCACCGTGCCGCTTTCGCTCGCCGAATTGAGATCGCTTTGGGCGCCGTTCGAAGCGGGGATTGACGAGGGTGTCGACGCGGTGATGATGGGGCCGGCCCGTTTCCACGCGGTTCAGCCGGCGGTGGCGGCTTCGCTGTCGCGCGAACTGATTTCGGCCCTGCGCGTGGAGCTGGGTTTTTCCGGCCTGGTGATGACCTGCGACCTCGATCACCGGGCGACCCAGGGCGACCGTGCACTCGGTGACGTGGCTGTCGCCGCGCTGGCGGCCGGCGCGGATTTGCTGCTGCTGTCGCCCAATGCGGTGCCGCGCATCGGTGAGGTAACCGAAGCAATCGTACGCGCGGTAGCGGACGGTCGACTGGACGCGAGCCGCCTGCAGGCAGCCTGCGACAGCGTGAGCGCCGCAGCCGGGAGACGGCCTGCATGAATGCCGGGATGGCCGTACGCTCGCGCCGCATCCCGTCTTCACGCCGATACCGGCAGGTGGGCGTCGATGTCGGCGGGCCGCCCGCGATTCAACCGTTTACGCGTGTCATGGCATGACTTCATATCGACCGGCGGCCCGGGTCGCAACACGCATCGCATTCTTCGTGGCCGGATTCGGCGCGGCGTGCTGGGCGTCGCTCGTTCCGTTCGTCAAACAGCGCGCGGCCATCGACGAGGCGACACTCGGCGCCTTGCTGCTGTGTGTCGGCGCAGGCTCCGTGATCGGCATGATGTTGACGGGCACACTCGGTACCCGGTTCGGCAGCAAGCCGATCGTTTTCGGCGGTGGCGTCGGGCTGGCCGTGATCCTGCCGCTTCTGGCGATCGCGCACGACGCCGCCACGTTGGGCGTTGCGCTGTTCGGATTCGGTGCGGCGCTCGGTTCGCTGGATGTCGCGATGAACATCAACGCGGTCGAGGTCGAGCGCGTGGAAGGGCGGCCGCTGATGTCGGGGTTTCATGCTCAGTACAGCATGGGCGGCTTCGGCGGCTCGGCATTGGCGACCTTTCTGCTGGCCGCGCATACAGGCGTGTTCGCGAGTATGTTGCTGTGCTCGGCGCTGATGTTCGCCGGAATCCTGATTGCACGGCGCCATCTGATCGAAACGCCGCGAAGACGGGGCGGCCCGCTTTTTGCGGTGCCGCGCGGCATCGTGCTGTTGCTGGCGGGCCTGGTGGCCATTTCATTCCTGCTCGACGGCGTGCTGCTCAACTGGGGCGCGTTGTTCATTTCCGGTAAAGGGCTGGTTCCCGCCACGCAGGGCGGGCTCGGCTACATGCTGTTCTCGATCGCGATGATGGCTGGTCGGTTGAGTGGCGACACGTTGACCACGCGCATCGGCGACCGGTCGATGATGTTCTGGGGCGGATCGGTCGCCGCGGCGGGGCTGGTCGTTCTGCTCGTCGCGCCGATCGCGCCGGTAGCATTGGCGGGTTTCCTGTTGATCGGGCTGGGCGCATCGAATGTCGTGCCGATCATGTTTCGCCGAGCCGGGGCTCAACGCGCGATGTCGCCGTCGCTCGCCGTCGTGGCGATCACGATGACCGGCTATGCGGGCAATCTCGTTGGCCCGGCCAGCATCGGCTTCGTCGCCGGTCAAGCAGGGTTGTCGACCGCGTTCTGGCTGTTGGCCGGCCTGGTTTGCCTGATTCCATGTTGCGCCGGCTTCGTCACGCATCCGCGAGCGGCGCGTGTTCGGCCGGCCGCGTGAACGGCCGGGCTTGTTTCGCGACGATTCCGGATTGTTGCGGGGAGGGCTGCTCGACGTGACGCGACGGAAGTCAGACCGGCCGGGCGCCTCCTGCCCAGTGCGCAGGAAAGGCGTTTGCACGCAGCGCGGGTTCACAGCATTGAATGTCGAAGGTCGCCAACCCGAGAATATCGAACGGGTCTTCCGCGATCATCTGCTCGACATCGCGCCGGTGGTCCGCATACGCGAGTAAAAAACCGGCGGCCTCTCCCTGCAGCGGCCCCGCGAACAGGATGCTTCCCGCCTGAACGTGTTTGACGAGCCACGCCTTGTGGGACTCCAGGTGAGCGTGAACCTCTTGCGTCGGACGGATGTAATCGAGCTTGATCGCAAACAACATGAGGACTCCTGTTACTTGACGGGCCTTGCATCCGGCGCCGGTACGCCGGCGAGTACGTCGGCGATGGCGGCCCTGGCGAGCGCGATACCTTCGTCCCGCACCCGCTGGCCTTTCGATGCCCCCTCGGCACGGACGAACCGGACATCGGTTACACCCAGGAAGCCGAAGAAACGATGGAGATAGTTTTCCTGGAAGTCCATGCCAGCCAGAGGTCCTTCCGCATAAAACCCGCCGCGTGCGGAGGCGACGATGACGCATTTGCCGCTGGCCAGGCCCATCGGGCCATGCTCGGTGTATCGAAAGGTTCGTCCGGCCTGCGCAATGCGATCCAGCCAGGCTTTCAACTGACTCGGTACCGAGAAGTTGTACATCGGCGAGCCGATGACGATGACGTCGCTGGCCAGAAACTCCGTCACGAGGGTGTCGGAAACCTGATGCTCGCGGATCGCATCGTCGTCGAATGCGTCTGTCGCGACGTCACGGAACCCGGCAGCGATCGGTCCGGTCAGGTGGGCAATTTCGTCGCGGACGAGATCGCGGTAGGTCACTTCGGCCGACGGGTGTCGTGCGCGCAAATCGGCTACGACGGCAGCGGACAGCGTTCGCGTGATGGAGTTGCCGTCCAGAATGCTGGAATCGAGATGCAGGAGCTTCATTTCAGTCTCGCAGTGAGGGAAAGACAAATTGCTTCGAAATCCGAAGGGCGTCATGGATGAACCGTTCGTGCGGCCCGGTCGATCAGTCTCGCGACATCGTCGGGGTGAGACAGCATCGACAGGTGACTGGAGCGAATGGTCGTGACCGTTGCCCCCATCCGCTGCGCGATGGCCTGCTGCACGGTCGCCTCGAGCGCGCTGTCGTCGGTCGTTCGCAGGTACCAACGGGGCTTGTCATGCCAGGCCGCATGCCGCACCTTGCCGGCGAAACAGGCCGCCGCGATCGGCTGTTGGGCCGAGGTCAGCGCGTTGACCCGTTCAAAAGGAAGATCTCCCGCCATGACACGCTGGAACTGGCGGGCATCGTCCAGCCATATCAGGCCCCGCGCGTCCGGCGACAGGCCCGTCATCGGTGCGCCGACGCTGCGCAGCAGGTCGTCGACCGACTCGCCGTCATCCGGAGCCAGCGCCGACAGGTAAACAAGGCCCTTCACATTGGCGGCATTGCCGGCTTGCGTGATCACCGCGCCGGCCCACGAATGGCCGACCAGCAGCACGTCTCCGGTTTGCCGACGCAGCACGTTCTCGGTCGCAGCAACGTCATCGTCGAGGGACGTGAGCGGATTCTGCACGGCCGTCACGTGGTAGCCCATGTGCTGCAATCTGGTGATGACCGGCTGCCAACTCGACCCGTCGACGAACGCGCCGTGGACGAGCACGATGTTGCGCACCGCCGGCGCTGCGGCCGCGATCGTGTGACCGCTTGCGAACGTCACCATGAACGCGACGGCCGCGAGCAGTCGGCCGAACCGGCTGACCGGGCAGCGGCCCTGTCGCGTCGGAAGGAAATGCGGACGGCCCGGACGAGGCGGGAATGGCATGAGGCAGGCGCTCCGATAATTGCAGACATGGGCCAAATTTATACGGCCCTTGTCGACAATTGCAGAGGGCAGACCGGACATTGTTCATGCAAAGTTCGCCACCCGGGGCACCGTCGATGAGGGTGCAGGCGCGTGCGATCGACGTCGGAGTCGAACGCAGCACTGACGGGCGCGACCGACCAAACGGGACGATACGGGGCCCGCGATTGGACGGCGAGTGGCGCGTGGCGGGCGCCACGTGGGGCGGTTACGCGACGAGGCGCGCCAGCAGGCGCTTGAGCTGTGCGGCAACGGTTGCGGCGTTCTGTTGCTGCTGCTTTCTGCAGAACAACTCGCAACTCCACCATCCCCGATAGCCGGTTGCCTTGACCGCATCGGTCCATTGCTGCAGGTCGATGACACCTTCTCCGGTCGGTACGTCGCGGAGCACCTGTTCGTCCGGAATCCCGCCGGGGAAAGGGAGCGAATCACACACATGGACGCCGTGAATGAGGCGCGCGTCCAGCTTCGCGATGTCGTCGGGCGTCACGCCGGACGTGTGGCAGTGCCAGTAGTCGATGACGATTTTCACGTTGTCCCGACCGGCCGCATCGATCAGCTGGATCGATTTGTCGATGCCGCTGACAGGCGCCCACGACAGCGCTTCCAGGTACAGCACCAGGCCGCGCTCGGCGGCCATGTCGGCCAGACGAGCGAGATTTTTCGCGGTGACCGCGATCTGCCGCGCGTGCGGCAGGCCGAGTACGCCGGCGTAACGGTGCGTCCTCCCGGTGTGCGTCCATTCGACGACCGACCGAATGTCGACCGGCCCGGTCAGTACCTGCACGCCTTGCGCGCCGGACAGCGTTGCCAGTTCGAACAACGCGTCGGCACGCGCGTACATCTCCGATGCTTGCCGACCCTGCCGCTCGATATCGGTCAGGAATCCCATTCCGGGGACATAGACGTCTTCGAGCAGCGCTTTCAAGTCGTCGGCGCCGTAGCCCGACGCGAGGTACGCTTCCAGCTTGTCCGCACCCAGCTCGATGCCGTCGAACCCGATTGCGGCGATCGTGTCGAGGTCGGTGACCAGGTTGGAAAATCTCGAGACAGTGGTATGAAAGATCAAGGCATTTGCCTTGCCGTGTGCGGCCATGTTCAATTGTCCAGTCGAGAACGGAATGATTGCGCTGCTCGAGCGCAGGATCACGAAGTGACTTGAGACGCTTCGGAATCGATCGGAACGGATGCGTGCCCAATACTCGTCAGCGGCGCCTTGCCCAGGATGAGGTCCGCTGCCTTTTCGCCGATCATGATGCAGACGGCGTTGAGATTGCCCGAAATGATGTTCGGCATGATCGACGCGTCCGCCACTCTCAGTCCGTCGATACCGTGTACGCGTAGCGAAGGGTCCACCACGGAGTCGCTATCGGTGCCCATGCGGCAAGTTCCGCAAGGGTGAAGCGCGGCGTGCGCCTCCTGCTGGACAAATTTCCTCAGTTCGTCGCGACTGGCTGCCTGTTTGCCCGGTACGATCCGTTGCGCGATGTATTTGCCGATCGCGGGCTGTCCCATGATGTCGATTGCCTTTTCGCAACCGTCGACCACCGCTTCGAGGTCGTACGGATCGCTGAAGTACTCGGGGAACACTCGCGGGACATCCATCGGATCGGGGCTCGACAGCTCGACGAAGCCGCGCGAGCGAGGACGGATCTGTCCGAGATTGATGGTGCAGCCGTTGCCTCCCGGCACGCTGTCGACGCCTTCTTCGATTCCGGCGCCGACCACGAGGAAATATTGAATGTCGGGCGTCAAGGCTTCCTTGTCGCCCCACCAGAACGCGCCGCCCTCGATCAGGTTGGACGCGGCCGGCCCGTTCCTGAACAACAGATAGTTCAGCCCCGCCAGCGCCTTCCAGTGCGGCTTCTTGTATTTGTCGTAGCTATACGGTCCGTTCAACTGGTAGACGAGCGAAATTTCGATGTGGTCCTGAAGATTCCGGCCCACGCCGGGGAGGTCCTGTTCGACGGCAATTCCATGTCTTTGCAACGCCGCGGACGGTCCGATCCCGGACAGCATCAGCAGCTTCGGGGTACTGAGCGCACCCGCCGAAACGATGACTTCGCGATTCGCCCGCATCTGCTCGATGCGCCCGTTTCGCCGGAATTCGACACCGACTGCACGGCCTTTTTCGATCAGAATTCGCGTGACCCGCACGCCGGTACGGACCGTCAGGTTGGGGCGATTCAGCGCCGGATGAATGTAGGCGATGGCAGCGCTGCTGCGACGGCCATCGCGTGCGGTGATCTGATAAAGGCCGCAGCCGGCCGGATGCCCGCTATTGAAATCCTCGTTGTACGGCAAGCCGGATTGCTGGCAGGCCTTGAGCCATGCCTTGGTCAACGGATGAATATGCGGGATGTCGGACACGCGCAGCGGGCCGCCGGTGCCGTGGACGTCGTTGCAGAAGCGCTCGTTGTCTTCCGAGCGTTTGAAGTAGGGCAGGACGTCATCGAAGCCCCAGCCGGTCGCGCCGGAATCTCGCCACTGGTCGTAGTCCGACGGGACGCCACGGATGTAGATCATCGCGTTCACGGAACTTCCACCGCCAAGCACGCTGGCCTGGACCATCGTCGGCATTGCGGGGCGGGCGTGGCCTTGGGCCGGATGCCACGGGATGCGCTTGAGGAGCGGGCCTTGCGCAGTCTTGTAGTAGGCGCCGGGGATATGAATATAGGGGCTGCGGTCTCGCGGCCCTTCCTCGAGAAGGGCGACGCTCGAGCGTTCGTCTTCGCTGAGGCGTCCGGCGATGACGCAACCGGTCGATCCGCCGCCGACAACGATGTAGTCCACCGACTTGGTGTCTCGATGAGTCATTTTCCTTGTACTCGCTAAAGCGACGCGGCGCGCCGTCCGCGCCGAGGCATGCATCCAGTCGGTTCGCGCCGAATCAGCTGCGCTTCGATCCATCGGGCCGCAAACTGCTTCTCCACGCCCGCAAATATCTTCCGGGGCGAAACGTGTTCTCGCAATTTCGCTCCGGCCTCGTTTGTGACGCAAAGTGGCGCAGCCAGTTGGCTCATCGAGGATTCGAGGGCGGTCGTCGCCCGGGAGGGGCCGGCTCGGCACGCTTCAGTTGGCAGGCAAACTGCTGTTCGTGCAAAATTCGCCAACCCGGCCGAATTGATGGAGTACCGCGTGCGGATAGGAATCGTTGCAGTCGAAGGGAGCCTGCTGTCTCCCATTACGGGTCTTGCCGACCTGTTCTGGATGACCGCCCAGGCATTGCGGGCACCGCCCGGCGGGGGCGCTCACGGGCAGCCGGTCGTGTCCGGCTTCGAGACCGTCATCGCGAGCGCCGACGGGCGGGCGTTGCGGGACCCACAGGGCCGTCTGATTCCGGTCGACACCACGTTCGATGAACTGACGCAATGCGATGTCGCGCTCGTTACCGGCATGGCGCTCGGCCCCGACCGGCTACCGCCCGTGTCCGCCTCGACCACGCAGGCAGCCGCGTGGCTGCGAGCGCGTCATCGTGACGGCGCGCTGGTGGGCGCGGCCTGTGCGGGGACCTTCGTGTTGGGCGAGGCCGGCCTGTTGAACGGCAGGCGATGCACGACGACCTGGTGGTTGCACCATGCGTTCAGGCAGAGGTTTCCCAAAGCGCGCCCGGTGTGGGGCACCGCCGTGGAAGAACAGGATCGCATCGTCACGACCGGCGGGCCCTTGTCGTGGGTCGATCTGGCGTTGCACGTCATCAGGCGGGAAGCAGGGGCCGACGTCGCTCGCCTGGCCGCCGATATTTCGGTGGCCGACACGACGCCGCTGCCGCAGCTGGTATACGCCCCTCGGGGATACGTGAATGCTACCGATCCGCTCCTGCTTCAAGCCGAGCAGATCGTCCGCCATGCCAGCCCCGGCTTGACCGCGGAAGCGCTGGCCGGCGCACTGGGTCTCAGCGAACGGACCCTGCATCGTCGACTGAAGGGCTTGACCAGCGAATCGCCGAAAGGGTTCATTACGCGCGTCAGAATCGAAATGGCTTGTGTGCTGCTGGAAACACCGGGGGCGAGTATCAAGCAGGTCGCGTTGCAATGCGGTTATGGAGACGAGACTTCGTTTCGGCGCGCGTTCGGCCAGCTTATCGGCATGACGCCAGCGGATTACAGGCGCTGGTCAAGCAGGCGGAACACCCGTTCGACCATCGATCGTGACCGCGAGGCTGGCCACGATTGATATGGGCGCGTCGACGCAAGCGAGCGGCACTGCGTGAGTCGGCGGACCTGGCCGCATTGGGCGAATCGACCAGTGCCGATGTACCGCGCAGGCCGCGGTGGTTCCCGCTCTGCTTGCATCCTGTCCCAGGCATTCGACCAGCAGTTCGGTCAGCATCCGCACGCGAAGTTGACCGTCTGATTACCGTTTTGTCATCTACGCCGTTCGCGCCTGCACGGAGCGAAGCCGTGTCGCCGTTTCCGGGTAACATCGCCGGATGTCCCCACGAATGCGACGGAGCCGGCCATGCGCATCCTGATAGTCGAAGACGAACCGAAGACGGGCGCGTATCTGAAGAAGGGGCTCGAGGAATCGGGTTTCAGCGTCGATCTCGCGAAGGACGGCGGCGAAGGGCTGACGCTCGCGCAGGAAGAGCGTTACGACGTGATCGTGCTCGACGTGATGCTGCCCGTGCTCGACGGCTGGGCCGTGCTCAAGCGGCTGCGCGACACGCACACGACGCCGGTGCTGTTCCTGACCGCGCGCGACGACGTGCAGGACCGCGTGCACGGCCTCGAACTCGGTGCCGACGACTACCTCGTGAAGCCGTTCGCGTTCGTCGAGCTGCTCGCCCGCATCCGCACGCTCGCGCGTCGCGGGCCGCCGCGCGAGACCGAACATCTGGCGGTCGGCGATCTGGAAATCGACGTGGTGCGCCGCCGCGTGAAGCGCGGCGCCACGCGGATCGACCTGACGCCGCGCGAATTCTCGCTGCTGCAACTGCTCGCGCGCCGGCAGGGCGAGGTGCTGAGCCGCACGCAGATCGCGTCGTACGTATGGGACATGAATTTCGACAGCGACACCAACGTCGTCGAGGTCGCGATCCGGCGCCTGCGCGCGAAGATCGACGACGCGTTTCCGGTCAAGCTGATCCATACCGTGCGCGGCGTCGGCTACGTGCTCGAACCGAAGGATGACGCATGACGCGCCCGCGCTCGCTGGCCGCGACGCTCGCGCTCGCGCTCGCCGCGACCACGCTGGCCGCGTTCGCGCTCGTCGGCGCGTATGTGTATGCGGGGCTCGAGCGGCAGGTGAACACGCAGGACGATCTCGACATCGTGCTGGCCGCGCGCCACACGCGGCGGCTCGCGGGCGAGCTCGAGTCGCTCGATGCGGTGCGTGCGCACGCGGAGCGGCTGACGAGCCAGGTGCTGGGCAACGAGGCGCTGTCGATGGCCGTCGTCGATGCGGGGGGCGACGTGCTTGCGCGCCACAACGTCCGGCTCGCCGCGCTCGACGATGCGCCGGCGGCCGCGTCGACGCCGCTGGCCGACGCGCAACTGTTCGCGCCGCACGCGGTGCCGGTTCCCGCAAACGACCGGATCACGGCCGACCGGCTCGTCACGTGGACGGCCGACGGCGGCACGCCAATGCGCGGCGTCGTGATCGAGGCCGCGCTCGGCGACCGCACGCCGATCCGCATCGCGATCGCGCGCAACATGCGCGACCGCGCCGATCTGCTCGACGGCTACCGCGACCGGCTCAAGCTCGCCGGCGGGCTCGGCGCGCTGTTCGCGCTGCTGCTCGGCTACTGGCTGATCCGCAAGGCGCTCGCGCCGCTGCGCGAGATCGTCGACGACACCGGCCGGATCACGGTCGACAAGCTCGACACGCGGCTCGACGCGTCGCGTGCGCCGCCCGAGCTGCGCACGCTCGTCGATGCGCAGAACGCGATGCTCGGCCGCCTGCAGCAGGCGTTCGCGCATCTGTCGCAGTTCAGCGCCGATCTCGCGCACGACTTGCGCACGCCGCTGAACAACATGCGCGGCGCCACCGAAGTCGCGCTCGCGCGGCCGCGTTCGGTCGACGAGTACCAGACGCTGCTCGAATCGAATCTCGAGGAATACGACCGTCTCGCGCGGATGATCGAGAACGTGCTGTTTCTCGCGCGCGCCGAGCATCCGAGCTTCGTCACGCGGCAGCGCGAATTCGACGTGCGCGAAGAACTCGAGCGCATCGCGGAGTATTTCGAAGGGCTCGCCGACGAAGCGGGCTCGACGTTGCGCGTCGACGGGCACGGGCAGCTGACCGCCGACGTCGAGCTGTTTCGCCGCGCGGTCGGCAACCTGCTCGCGAACGCGCTGCGTTACACGCCGGCCGGCGGTGTCATCACGCTCGCCGTCGATGAAACGCCGGATGCGGTACGCGTCGTCGTCGAGAATCCGGGGGAGCCGATCGATCCCGCGCTGCTGCCGCGGATCTTCGACCGGTTCGTGCGCGGCGATCCCGCGCGCAGCGGCGGTGCGCCGGGCGGCACGGCCGGGCTCGGCCTCGCGATCGTGCGCTCGGTGATGGAACTGCACGGCGGCACCGCGCAGGTTGAAAGCGACGCGCGCGGTACGCGCTTCGTGCTCACGTTCAACCGGCCGCCTGTTGCTTGACGGCGGCGGGTTGGGGCCGCGCGGTTGCCGCGGCGTCCTTCTTGCCGGTGTTCGATTCCGCGTCTGCCCCGGCGCTCGCGCTCGCCTGCCAGCCGCCGCCGAGCGCCTTCAGCAGCGCGACTTCGGCCTCGATCCGGCGCGCGTCGATCTGATCGGCCGTGCGCCGGTTCGTCAGCGCGATCGTCTGCGCGGTCACGACGTCCAGATAGCTGACGGCGCCGGCGTTGAAGCGATTCGTCGTCAGCCGCAGCGACAGGTCGGCCGCGTCGGTCGCGCGTTGCTGGCTGCCTGCTTCGGACGCGAGCGCATCGATCGCGGACAACTGATCCTCGACCTGCTGGAACGCGACGAGCACGGTTTGCCGGTAGTCGGCGACCGCGCCATCGTATTGCGCATGCGCGCCGCGCAGCGACGCGCTGCGGCGGCCGCCGTCGAACAGCGTGCCGGCGAGTTGCGGGCCGAGCGACCAGAACAGGCTCGGCGCGGCGAGCCACGGCGCGAAGAACGAACTCTCGAGCCCTGCGCTCGCCGACAGCACCAGATCGGGAAAGAACGCGGCCCGCGCCTCGCCGATCTGCGCGTTCGCGGCCGCGACACGGCGCTCGGCCGCCGCGATGTCGGGCCGCCGCTCCAGCAGTTGCGACGGCACGCCGGCCGGAATGGCCGGCACGTGGAACCCCTGCACGCGCGGCGGCAGCGCGAACGTCGATGCGCTCTCGCCGACGAGCGTCGCGATCGCGTGCTGCAACTGCGCACGCGATGCATCGATGTCGGTGTCCTGCGTGCGCGTCGATTCGAGCTGGGTCTCGGCTTGCGCGACCGCCGACGCGTCGATCGCACCGGCCGCGAGTTGCTGCTTGAGCAGCGTCAGCGCGTCGGCGTACGCGCGTACCGAGTCGTCGAGCAGTTGCTTCTGCGTGTCGAGCGAGCGCAGCGCGAAATAGTCGGTCGCGAGTTCGGCCGTGACCGACAGCTTCACGGCCTGCAGGTCGGCCGCGCTCGCGGCGGCGTTCGCCTGGGCGCCCGTTACCGCGTCGCGCACGCGGCCGAACAGGTCGGGCTCCCAGCTCGCGGCTACACCGGCCTGGTAGTCGGGCGTCGTCTTGCCGGCGAGCGACGAGCCGAGCCGGTTCTGCGACACGCGCGCGCGGCTCTGCGCGACGCCCGCGGTGATCGTCGGCAGGAACCCGGCGTGCTGATAGTCGACCATCGCGCGGGCCTGTTGCAGATCGGCGACGGCCTTCTTCACCGTCTGGTTCGACACGTCGACGCGCGCTTCGAGCGCGTTCAGATCGGCGTCGCCGAACACGGTCCACCATGCGCCGCGCGCGGCGGCGTCGGCGGGCATCGCGATGTGCCAGCCGGCTTGCGCGGCCGGTACTGCCGGTGCGCCCGCGTAGTGCGCGGGCACCGCGACGGCGGGCGGCGAATAGGGCGGCAGCGTCGAGCACGCGGTCAGTGCGGCGGCGCCGAGGGCGACGATGCGGCGAGCGAACGGGAGCGGATGAGGAAGGCGCATGGCAGGCATCTCGTGGGTTGTCGTCGATGGGTCAGCCGCGGGCAGGCACCGGAGCGGGTGTTGACGCAGCAGGTGCGACGCCGGAAGCGCGCAGCGGCGGCACGTTGCGCATACCGGTCGAGAACACTGGTTGCGCGGCCTGCGCGGCCTGCGCGGCCTGCGCGGACGAAGCAGACGAAGCAGACGAAGCAGACGAAGCAGACGAAGCAGACGAAGCAGACGAAGCAGACGAAGCAGACGAAGCAGACGAAGCAGACGAAGCCGACGAAGCCGACGAAGCCGCAACCGGCGCCGCATCGTGCGAAGTCGACACGATCTTCACGGCTTCCCCGGCCGTGATCGCATCCCCCGGGTTGTCGATCACGCGATCGGTCGCCGCGAGCCCCGCGACGACCTCCACGCGCGTGCCGAAATCCCGCCCGATCTGCACGGTCTTCAGCGCGGTTTGCCCGTTCGCGCCGACGGTGGCGACCGTCACGCCGTTCGGGCGGAACAGCAGCGCGCTGACCGGCAGCTCAAGCGCCGGCGCCGCACTCGGCAAGACGAGATGCGCCTGCGCATACGCGCCGGGCATCAGCGCGCCGTCGTGGTTGTCGACGTCGATCTCGACGCGCAGCGTGCGCGTGACGGGATCGATCGCGCCCGCGCTGCGCGCGACATGCGCGGCAAACCGCCGCCCCGGATACTGCGGCGTCGTCAGGTAGACGGCCGTGCCGGTCGATACGCCGGTCGCGCTGTCCTGCGGCACGTCGACGAACACGCGCAGCGTGTCCGTCTGTTCGAGATGGAACAGTTCCCCGGACAAACCCGGGCTGCCCGGCGTGCTGCCCGCGGTGACCAGCGTGCCGACGTCGACGTTGCGCGCGGTGATCACGCCGTCGAACGGCGCGGTGACGGACTCGTACGACACGAGTTCGGCAAGATGCGCGACGTTCGCCTGCGCGGACGCGAGCATCGCGCGCTTCGCGTTCATGTCCGCGACCTTCGTATCGGTGTCCTGCTGCGATACCGACTGCGTTTTCAGCATGTCCTGCCAGCGCTGCGCAGTGGATTTCGCATAGTCGTAGTTCGCCTGCGCGCTCGCTTCGTCGGCGCGCGCCTGGCGTAACTGCGCATCGAGATCGGGCGCCGAGATCTGCGCGAGCGTCTGGCCGGCCTTCACGTGCGTGCCGAGATCGGCACTCCAGTGCGCGATATAACCGCTCGTGCGCGCATAGATCGACGCGTCCGCATACGGCGCGACCGAGCCGGGCAGCGTCAGCGTCTGGTCGGCCGGCGCCGCGCCGGGCACGATGACCGACACCGGCAGCGCCTGCTGCGCGGCGACCTGCGCACGCTGCGCGGCGCGTGCATCGATCCGCGGCACGATGCCGAGCGCGAGCAGCCCGGCGGCGAGCGCGACGGCCGCGAGCGGCACGGCCAGCTTGCGGCCGCGGCGGGGCGGCGGCGTATCGGAGGCGGCGCCGCGCGCGGCGGGCGGCACGGCTGCGGCCACGGTGGCCGCTTCGGCGGCGGGCGGCGGGGCGACGGGTTCGATCGAGTCGTTCATGATGGGTCCGGGGGCGGGCGAATCGAAGGATGAGAAAGGGCGGGCGTCCGCGCTCAACGCAGCGCCGGCGTATCGGGTGCGTGCTGCGCGTGCCGCGCTGCCGCGGCGTCGCGACGCCGCGCGAGCCATGCGTGGACGAAGCCGAACAGCACCGGCACGAACAGCAGCGTCGACACCGTGCCGAACGCGAGGCCGCCGATCACCGCGCGGCCGAGCGGCGCGTTCTGCTCGCCGCCGTCGCCGAGGCCGAGCGCCATCGGCAGCATGCCGATCAGCATCGCGAGCGCGGTCATCACGACGGGCCGGAAGCGGGCGAAGCCGGCGTCGAGCGCCGCCTGCCACGGCGGCTCGCCGCACGCGAGCAGCTCGCGCGCCGCGTTCACGACGAGAATGCTGTTCGCGGTCGCGATGCCGATGCACAGGATCGTGCCGGTCAGCGCGGGCACCGACAGCGTGGTGCGCGTGACGAACAGCATCCATGCGATGCCGGCGAGCGATGCCGGCAGGCCGCCGACGATCACGAGCGGATCGAGCCACGACTGGAAGTTCACGACCATCAGCAGGTAGACCAGCGAGATCGCGAGCGCGAGGCCGCCGAGCAGGCCCGTGAACGACTCGTGCATCGCCTGCACCTGGCCGCGCAGCACGATCGACGCGCCGGGCGGCAGTTGCGCGCGCGCGGCGTCGACGAGCTTCGTCACGTCGCCCGTGACGCCGCCGAGGTCGCGCCCCTGCACCGACGCGAAGATGTCGAGCACCGGCTGCACGTTGTAATGCGACACCACGGCCTGCTGCGTCGCGCGCGAGAACGAGCCGAGCGTGCCGAGCAGGTTCTGCGCGGGCGCGCCCGCGGCCGGGCCGCCGGCCGGCGTCTGCGGCGAGCGCGCGGTGCCGGCGGGCAGCGGCACGTTCGCGAGCGACTGCAGCGAGTTCACCGTGTATTGCGGCGTCTGCACGAGCACCGGGTAGCTGACGCCGTTGCGCGGATCGAGCCAGAAGTTCGGCGTCGTCTGCGAGCTGCCGGACAGCGCGATCAGCAGGTTCTGCGCGACGTCGCGCTGTTCGAGGCCGGCCTGGATCGCCTTCGTGCGATCGACGTTCACGTTGATCGCCGGTTCGTCGCCGGGCTGCTGGATGCGCGCGTCGACGAGCCCGCGCACGCCGCGCAGCTTCGCGAGCAGCGCGTTCGCGACCGCACGGTTCTGATCGAGCTTGTTGCCGACGATCTGGATGTCGATCGGCGCAGGCAGCCCGAAGTTGAGGATCTGGCTGACGATGTCGGCCGGCAGGAACGCGAACGTCACGCCGGGGAACGCCTGCGCGAGCACGTTGCGCAGCTTCGCGACGTACGCGGCCGTCGACGCGTGATCCGGTTTCAGCGTGACGAGCACGTCGGCGTCCTCGGTGCCGATCGGGTCCGACGAGTCGTACGTGAGGTTGATCCCGCTCACCGGCACGCCGATGTTGTCGAGCACGCCCGCGAGCTGGTTCGCCGGAATCACGCTGCGGATCTTCGCTTCGACTTCGTCGGTCAGCCGCGCGGTTTCCTCGATCCGCGTGCCGGTCGGCGCGCGCAGATGCAGGCGGATCTCGCCGGTGTCGACCGACGGGAAGAAGTCCTGCCCGGCGAACGCGTAGAGGCCCGTCGATGCGACGCAGGCGAGCAGGAACGCGGCCGCGAAGCGGCGGCGACGCGCGATCGCCGCCGACAGCAGCGCGCGATAGCGCAGCCGCACGGTCTCGAAACGATGCTCGAATGCGGCCTGGAAGCGCGCCAAATGCACGAGGGGTGCGAATACGCCGCGCGGCGGCCGGCCGCCGCCTTTGGCGCGCATCAGCGCCATCGCGAGCGTCGGCACCAGCGTGCGCGAGAAGAAGTACGACGCGATCATCGCGAAGATCACGGCTTCGGCGAGCGGCACGAACAGATAGCGCGCGACGCCGGTCAGCAGAAACATCGGCACGAACACGATGCAGATCGACAGCGTCGACACGAAGGTCGGCACCGCGATTTCGCCGGAGCCGGTCAGGATGGCCTCCTCGAGCGGCGCGCCGAGCTCGAGGTGATGCGTGATGTTCTCGATCGCGACGGTCGCGTCGTCGACGAGAATGCCGACCGCGAGCGCGAGCCCGCCGAGCGTCATGATGTTGATGGTCTGGCCGAGCGCGGACAGCGCGAGCAGCGACGTGAGCACCGCGAGCGGGATCGTGATCGCGATGATCAGCGTCGCGCGCCAGCTGCCGAGGAACAGCAGGATCATCAGCGCGGTCAGGCACGCGGCGATCAGCGCCTCGCGCACGACGCCCTGGACCGCCGCCTTCACGAACACGGACTGATCGTCGAGCGGTGCGATGTGCAGCGCCTTCGGCAGGCCGGCCGTGATCTTCGGCAGCATCGCCTTCACCTGGTCGATGATCGTCAGCGTCGACGCGCTGCCGGTCTTCTCGACCGTCAGCAGCGCCGCGCGCTTGCCGTCCACCCGCACGATGTTGGTCTGCGGCGCGTAGCCGTCGCGAACGTGCGCGACGTCGCGCACGTACACGACGTTGCCGCCGATCGTCTTCACCGGCAGGTCGTTCAGCGCGGCGACCGTCTGCGTGCTGCCGTTCATCTGCACGTTGTATTCGTGCGTGCCGATCTTCGCGGTGCCGCCCGGCAGGATCAGGTTCTGTGCGTTGATCGCGTTGACGACGTCGATCGGCGCGAGCCCCTTCGCCTGCAGCGCGCGCGTATCGAGATCGACGACGATCTGGCGGATCTTGCCGCCGAACGGCAGCGGCACCGCCGCGCCCTGGACGGTCGCGAGCTGCGTGCGGATGAAGCTGTTGCCGAGGTCGTACAACTGCTGCTCGGCGAGCGTGTCGCTCGACAGCCCGAGTTGCAGGATCGGCACCGTCGACGCGTTGTACGTGATGATGTTCGGCGGCAGCGTGCCGGGCGGCAGGATGCGCAGGATCGACGCGGCGTTGCTCGCGGCTTCCGCGATCGCGCGATTGATGTCGGCGCCCGGGTGGAAGAAGATCTTCACGACCGACACGCCGTTCAGCGACTGCGACTCGATGTGCTCGATGTCGTCGACGTCGGACGTGAGCGCGCGTTCGTAGTTCGACGTGATCCGCTTGGCCATGTCCTCCGCGGAGAAGCCGTTGTACGACCAGACGATGCTGACGACCGGAATGTCGATGCTAGGGAAGATGTCGGTGGGCGTGCGCAGCAGCGCGAGCGGCCCCGCGATGAAGATCAGCAGCGCGAGTACGACGAACGTGTAGGGCCTGCGTAACGCCAGCCGGACGATCCACATGATGGTGCTCCTCGAAGCAGGGCTCGGATGCGCATTCGATGCGACGAGCGTGCAGTCTGCCGGCGCGGCGTTGACCCGACCCTGACTCGAGGATTACGAAACTGTTATCTGTGCGGGTACGCGGGTGCGCCGCGTTCGACGTGCGGCAGCGCCCGGATAACAAAACCGTAATCGAAGCCTCACCTTCAGGAAAGCGCGTGAATCGCAGAATGAATCCAACTCTTCATCGCATCGATGGGGAGCGGATGTCCGGCCTGATCTGCGGACGCGAACACGCCATCTTTGAGAGGTGAACATCATGAACAACCTGATTCGTGCAGTCCTGCTGTCCTGTGCGCTGAGCGCACCGATCGTCGCATTTGCGCAAACCACCGACCATGCGGTCACACGGGCCGACGTGCGCGCCGATCTCGTCCGCGTCGAAAAGGCCGGTTATCGTCCGGTCGGCAGCGATCCGTACTATCCCGAAGACATCCAGGCCGCGGAAGCGAAGGTCGTCGCGCAACAAGCGCAATCGGCCGCCGCACGGCCGAGCGTCGCCGCCAAGACCGCCGCGCCGTCGTTCGCATCGCTCGCGTCGCTCGACACGCAGCCGTTGTACGAGCATCACTGAGCGCGGTTGGCGACCGCCGTCGGCAGCCCGGCGGCGGATCGTTCGACGGGCGGCGCGCATGCCGCAGCGAGTCAGTTCTCGCCCTTCTCGAGCACGTTCTGCGTGAGCGTGATCGACGGAATCGTCGGCTTGAGCAGCGCGCGGCGCGCGCGGCGGCTCAGCCACTTCCAGCCGGCCACGAGCAGCAGCGCGACCAGCGGGATCGATGCGATCGTCCACGTCCCGTTCGGATAGTCGAACGCCATCAGCACCAGCACGCCGAGCAGGAACAGCAGCGTGAGCCACGACGTGACGGGCGCGCCCGGCATCCTGAACGATACGTCCTCGACCTCGCCGCGCCTGACCGCGGCGCGGAACTTCATCTGGCACACGACGATGAAGCCCCAGGTGCTGATGATGCCGAGCGACGCGATGTTCAGCACGATCTCGAACACGCTCGACGGCACGAGATAGTTGAGCAGCACGCCGACCACGTAGATCGCGACCGTCACCAGAATGCCTGCGTACGGCACCGATTGCCCGCTCATTCGCGCGAGGAACGCGGGGGCGGAGCCGCCCATCGACAGCGAACGCAACACGCGCCCCGTCGAATACAGGCCGGAGTTGAGGCTCGACAGCGCGGCCGTGAGCACCACCAGGTTCATCACCGAGCCGATGCCCGGCACGCCGAGCGCGCCGAAGAACGTGACGAACGGGCTCTGGCCCGCCTTGTACGCGCTCCACGGCAGCAAGCAGACCAGCAGCACGACCGATGCGACGTAGAAGATCGCGATGCGCCAGATCACGTTGTTGATCGCGCGCGGCAGCACCTTGCGCGCGTCCTTGCATTCGCCGGCGGCCGTGCCGACCAGTTCGACGCCCGCGAACGCGAACACCACGCCCTGCACCAGCACCAGCGCCGGCATCAGCCCGTGCGGGAAGAACCCGCCGTTGTCGGTGATCAGATGCATGCCGGTGCCATGGCCGGCCACCGGCATGCCCGTGCCGAGGATCGCCGTGCCGATCACGAGAAACAGCACGATCGCGGCGACCTTGATCAGCGCGAACCAGAACTCCATCTCGGCAAACCACTTCACGCCGATCAGGTTCATCGTCGCGACGATGCACAGCGCGACGAGCGCGAAGATCCACTGCGGCACGGCCGCGAACGGCGCCCAGTAATGCATGTAGAGCGCGACGGCGGTGATGTCGACGATGCCGGTCATCGCCCAGTTCAGGAAGTACATCCAGCCGGCGACGAACGACGCCTTTTCGCCGAGGAATTCGCGCGCGTACGACACGAAGCTGCCGCTGCTGGGGCGATGCATCACCAGCTCGCCGAGCGCGCGCAGGATCAGGAACGAAAACGCGCCGCAGACCAGATAGACGATCGCGAGCGCCGGGCCGGCGGCCTGGAGCCGGGCGCCGGCCCCGAGAAAGAGCCCGGTGCCGATGGCGCCGCCGATCGCGATCATCTGCACCTGTCGATTGCCGAGGGTCTTGTGATAGCCGGCTTCGTGCGATTCGAGCCAGCTGCGTTTGTCGGTTTCGCCGGTTGTCGACGGTTCGGGAATCGATGCCATGACGGTATCCTCGCGCACGGATGGGATTGAATTCATCCCGATCGCGGGACGATCGGGACCACCGGTACCGAAGGGCCCGCGCGCGGAATCGGGCACGTCCCTCCTGATCGCGATTCGTCGGACGTGACGAACGGCACGGTACGTCGCGAACGTATTCAGCCGTAATTCCCGCCACAAACGGAATGCAAATTTAGACTGGGCGTGTTCGAATCTGCGCATAACGGCCGCGGCGACGGGTGAACCGGTTAGGTAATTTGGTGCGCCGGCGCGCACTGCGAGGGCAACCGTTACCGATGGTGCCGGTTCATGCACCGAAATGAGGAATTCGGTTCGTCGTAAGGTTGCCGAAATTTCCGCCTCAAGCTGGTGCGGCAAGCGTTTCACGGCAATGGCCCGGTTTTTGCTGGAGTGGTGTCGGCCGCGCAATCGTTGCGCGCAGCCCGACGACATACCAGACAAGGAAGATTCACCGTGAGCCCGACGACCCGACCGTTCCCCCGACGCACCTGGCTGGCTGCGCTGCTCGCCGCCCCCGTGATCGCGCTGTTCGCCGCCGCGCCGGCCCATGCCGATGCGCTCGACACCATCGCGAAAAACGGTACGCTGCGCGTCGCGGTGCCCGAGGACTATCCGCCGTTCGGTTCGGTCGGCACGGACATGCAGCCGCAGGGCTACGACATCGACATGGCAGGACTCCTCGCCAAGTCGCTCGGCGTCAAGCTGAAGCTGGTGCCCGTGAACAGCGCGAACCGGATTCCGTACCTGACGACCAACAAGGTCGACATGGTGATCTCGTCGCTCGGCAAGACGCCGGAACGCGAGAAGGTCATCGACTTCTCGAGCGCATACGCCCCGTATTTCCAGGGCGTGTTCGGGCCGTCCGACGTGAAGGTGAGCACGCCGGCCGACCTCACCGGCAAGACGGTCGGCGCCACGCGCGGCGCGCTCGAGGAGATCGCGCTGTCGCAGCTCGCGCCGAACGCGACGATCAAGCGCTTCGAGGACAACAACGCGACGATCCAGGCATTCCTGTCGGGGCAGGTCCAGTTGATCGCGGCCGGCAACATCGTCGCGGCGGCGATTCTCGCGAAGAATCCGCCGCGCCGCCCCGAGGTCAAGTTCGTGATCAAGAATTCGCCGTGCTTCGTCGGCGTCAACAAGAATGAACCGCGCCTGCTCGCGAAGATCGACGATGCGATCGCGCATGCGAAGCAGGACGGCTCGCTGGGCGAGATGTCGCGCAAGTGGCTCGGCCAGCCGTTGCCGGCCGGACTGTGACGCATCGCCGTGTCGCCTGATACGTCGCCGCGGCCGGGGTGCCCGGCGTGGCGCGTGTCGTTGTCCGAACCCGAATTCATCTCCTTCCCATGAGCTACCAGCTTCAATTCGGCGAACTGTCCGAGTACGTCGGCGTGTTCGCGAGCGGCGCGGCGATCACGCTCGCGCTGACCGCGGTCGCGACCGTGCTCGGCGTCGCGGTCGGCGTGCTCGGCGCGGCCGCGTACAGCGCCGACGCGCGCGCGGCCGTGCGCTTGCGCCCGCTGATCGGCGCGTACGTCGAGGCGATCCGCAATACGCCGTTCGTCGTCCAGCTGTTCTTCATCTTCTTCGGCTTGCCGGCGCTCGGCGTGCACATCGACGAATACACGGCCGCGATCCTCGCGATGACGCTCAATCTCGGCGCGTACTCGGTCGAGATCGTGCGCGCGGGCGTGGCCGCCGTGCCGAAAGGGCATCTGGAGGCCGCGTCCGCGCTGGCGATGTCGCGCGCGCAGATGCTGCGCCACGTCGTGCTGCCGCAGGCGCTCGCCAAGGTGTTTCCCGCGCTGTCGAGCCAGATCGTGATCACGATGCTCGGCTCGGCCGTCGTGTCGCAGATCTCGGTGGCCGACCTGACCTACGCGGCCAGCTACATTCAGTCGCGCAACTTCCGCGCGTTCGAGACGTACTTCGTGATCACGCTCGCGTATCTGGCGATGGCGCTGCTGCTGCGCGCCACGCTCGGCGCGATGGGCCGCCGCCTGTTCACCCGCCGCGTGCGAGGTGCGCGATGACCGATTTCACATTGGGGCAGATTCTCGCGAACCTGCTGCTGGCCGCGCGCTGGACGATCGTGCTGTCGATCGTGTCGTTCGTGACGGGCGGCCTCGTCGGCCTCGGGCTGCTCGTGATGCGCGTGTCGGGCTCGACGGTGCTGCGCGGCATCGCGAAGCTCTATATCGAAGTGTTCCAGGGCACCCCGTTGCTGATGCAACTGTTCATCGTGTTCTTCGGCCTGCCGCTCGTCGGGCTCGACGTGCCGCCGTGGGTCGCGGCCACGGCGGGGCTCACGTTCTTCACCAGCGCATATCTGGCCGAGATCTGGCGCGGCTGTGTCGAGGCCGTGCCCAAAGGGCAGTGGGAGGCGTCGGCCAGCCTGGCGATGAGCTACGTCGAGCAATTGCGTCACGTGATCCTGCCGCAGGCCGCGCGCATCGCGATCGCGCCGACGGTCGGTTTCGGCGTGCAGGCCGTGAAGGATACGGCGCTGGTGTCGATCATCGGCTTCACCGAGCTGACGAAGGTCGGCATCGCGATCTCGAACGCGACGTTCCGGCCGTTCGTCGTGTATGGCCTCGTCGCGCTGATCTATTTCGCGCTCTGTTATCCGCTTACCCGTTATGCGCGCACGTTGCAAAGGAGATGGCATGCCGCTCGTTGAAACCCGGGGTCTCGAAAAGAACTTCGGCACCCATCATGTGCTCAAGGGCATCGATTTCTCCGTCGAGCGCGGGCAGGTCGTCTCGATCATCGGCCGCAGCGGCTCGGGCAAGAGCACGCTGCTGCGCACGCTCAACGGGCTCGAGAGCATCGACGCGGGCACGATTTCGGTCGACGGCGAACGCGTCGATGCGCGGCACGCGGACCTCCGCGCGCTGCGGCTGAAGGTCGGCATGGTGTTCCAGCAGTACAACCTGTTTCCGCACCTGAGCGCCGGCCAGAACGTGATGCTCGCGCAGTCGGTGGTGAAGAAGGCGCACCGCCAGCAGGCGCGCGCGATCGCCGAACTGATGCTCGAGCGCGTCGGCCTGGGCGACAAGTTCGACGCGTTTCCGGAACAGTTGTCGGGCGGCCAGCAGCAGCGCGTCGCGATCGCGCGGGCGCTCGCGATGAAGCCGAGCGTGCTGCTGTGCGACGAAATCACGTCCGCGCTCGATCCGGAGCTCGTCGGCGAGGTGCTGGGCGTGGTCGAGCAACTCGCGCGCGAGGACATGACGCTGATCATGGTCACGCACGAGATGAACTTCGCGCGTGCAGTGAGCGACCGGATCGTGTTCATGCACCAGGGACGCGTGTGGGAGAGCGGGACGGCCGACGAGATCTTCGAGCGGCCGCAGACGGTGGAGTTGACGCGGTTTCTGGGCAGCGTGCGAAACACCGAAACCGTGACGCGCTGACCGACGCCGCCGTGCGGCCCGGCCGCGATAGATGACAGGACCGTAATCGAAGCTTCACCTTCCGGACAGCGCGCGAATCGCAGAATGGACACCACTCCTCATCGCATCGATGCGGAGCGGATGTCCGGCCTGGTCTGCGGACGCTAACACGCTATCTTCGAGAGGTGAACATCATGAACACGCTGATTCGTGCGGCATTGCTTTCCTGTGCGCTGAGCGCACCGATCGTCGCATTCGCGCAATCTGCCGACCATCCGGTCACGCGCGCCGACGTGCGCGCCGACCTGATTCAGGCGGAGCACGACGGCACGCTGCCAACGTCGAACTGGGACTATCCGCCGAGCACGCAGACGATCGCGCGCAATCGCGAGCTGTATGCGATCGCGCATGGCGACCGGCCCACGGCAATGGCCGCGACGTCGTCGGCCACCGTGTCGACCGCGAGCGCGCAATGAAGCGGGGCGCCGTATCGACATGCGTGGCCGGGCTGGCGATCGCCGCGTGGCTCGCGGCGGCCGCGGCCCCGGCTTTCGCGCGCGGGCAGCCGCTACTGCCCGATGACGACGGCGGGCGCGCCAGCGTGCTGCACGGACTGAATCCCGAATTCGACCCGCACCGCCATACAGTCGACACCCGGCCGGCGCACACTCACGCCGCGCCCATCAGCCGCGCGCCGAGCGCGATCCCGCGCGCGGCGATCACTGCGCTGGCGGCGCGCTGACGGGCGTCCCAGCCGGCCAGCGCGGCATCGAACGCGGCGCCGCGTGCGACGTCGCGCACGGCTTCGGCGAGACCGACTGCGTCGTCCGCCGCTTTCGCGACGCCCGCCGCCGTGTGCGGGCGCACCATGCATGCGGCATCGCCGAGCAGCACCGCGCGCCCGACAGCCATCCGCTCGACCGCGAGATCGAGGATCGCCTGCGCGAACGGCGCGGTGGTTGCATCGACGAGCGCGGCGAGCGTCGGCGCGAGCATCCGGTCGGCGGCGTCGACGAGTTCCGCGCGGTGGTCGTCGCGCATCGCACCGGGCGGCAGCGACCCGTCGCGCTGCGTGCCGTCGCGCGTAACGAACAGCGACGGCATCCGGTCGGATGCGAGACGCCGGTACCACACCCAGTTCACGCGCCGTTTGCCCGGTTCGATCGTGCCGTCGGCGCCGGGCACCAGATAGGTCAGGAACAGATGCCGGTCGCCTTGCTGGAACGTGAACCGATCGCGCAGCAGAACGAGCACCTGCTCGGGAAGCGTGCGTTCGTCGACGAGCCCGCGCCACGCGACATAGCCCGCATACGTCGGCCGCACGTCCGGCAGCAATTGCGCGCGCACGGTCGAGCGGCCGCCGTCCGCGCCGATCAGCAGGTCGGCCGTCTCGGCGCGGCCGCTCGCGAAATGCGCGACGATCCGCTCGCCGTCCGGTTCGAACCGCTCGAACGCGTCGCCCGCGTGGATGACGCCGGCGGGCAGCGCACGCTTGAGCGCCGTGTAAATCACGTTCCAGCCCGTCTGCGTCTGCGGCATCGCGAAGCGCTGCACGATCCGGTCGTGCGCATCGACGTAGATCCGGTCGACCGACTCGACGCCGGTCTCGCGCGGCAGCGCGACGCCGCCGAACGCGAACGCGCGCTCGATCGGCGGTTGCAGCACGATGCCGCCGCCGCGGCTGTCGAGTGCGTGCGGCGATTGCTCGAAGACGCGGACGTCCCAGCCGGCCGCGCGCAGCGCGGTCGCCGCGAACAGCCCGCCGACCGATCCGCCGGCGATGACGGCCTTGCGGCCCGCTCCGTGTTCCATCCGAGGTCCCCCGATGATGCCGCGTGCGGCGGGCGTGGCGTCAGCCGGCCCAGCCGCGCAGGAAATCGACCAGCAGCGCGTTCACGCGCTCGGGCTGCTCCTCGTGCGGCAGATGCCCGCACTGCGCGATCGGCTCGGCACGCAGGTGGGTCGCCATGCCTTCCCATACGGCCTTCATGTCGAACATCTTGCCGACCGCGTAGAAATCCTCGCCCCAGATCGCCATGGTCGGGCACGCGATCCTGACGTCCGCATCGACGAGGTCCTGCTGCACGTCTTCCGCGTTCGCGCGATAGTCGGCCAGCGCGCCGCGCACGGCCCCCGGGCGCCGATACGCACGCACGTACGTGTCGAACGCATCGCCCGAGATCGCGTGCGGGTTGTAGCACCAGTCGGCGAAAAAGTAGCTGAGCCATTCGGCTTCCTTGCCGGCGATCAGCGCCTCCGGCAGGTCGGGCACCTGATGGAACAGGAAGAACCAGTACGCGCGCGCCGTTTGCGCGGTCATGTTCTGCGCGACGATGCGCGTCGGCACGTTGTCCATCACGACGAGCCGCTCGACGCGTTCGGGGAAGTCCTTCGCGAAACGCGTCGCGACGCGTGCGCCGCGATCGTGCCCGACGAGCGCGATGCGCTCGATGCCGAGCGCATCGAGCAGCGCGGCGAGATCGCGCGCCATGTTGCGCTTGTCGTAGCCGGCCGCGGGCTTGTCGGTTTCGCCGTAGCCGCGCAGGTCGGGCACGATCACGCGATAGTGCCGCGCGAGCACCGGAATCTGGAAGCGCCATGCAAAACTGGTTTCGGGGAAGCCGTGCAGCAGCACGACGACGGGCCCCGCGCCGGCATCGATGACGTGCTGGCGGATGCCGTTCGCCGTAACGGTGTGATGGGTGAGTGCGAGCGTGTCGGTCGTCATGTGGGAATCCCGGTTCGATGCGGACGGTGCGCAATACGGCTCGCGTCCGATGCTGTCCGAGCATAGGCCACGCGACGCACGCCGTGGCTGAATCGTTCTGAATCCCGGTGTGAGGCGGTGGCGCGGCGGCCGGCTCGTCGGCGGTCGTCGCGCGCATGCGTCACCGCGCCGCACCGCACGTTCAGAACGATTCAGTTCGCCGCCATGACTTTCAGGGCCGCCTTCCGTAGTCTTGTTCCCGAGCCGCCGCACGAGGCCGAAGCCCTTCGGCCGATCCGGCCGGCGGCACAACCGGAACGGACCATGCCTTACCTGATCTCGCCGGGAGCCCGCTTCGCAGTTGGCCTCCTGCACCCCCTCGTGCGCGTGCAGTCGCCCGCGCCGCCACTGATCGCGCTGGCGCGCCTGTTCGGCATCGTCGTCCGCGAGCATGCGATCCCGCTCGTGCCGGCGCCGTTGCGTGCGCTCGCCGCGCAGGCTCGCGATGCGGACCCCATCGACACAACCTCGGAAGCCACGACATGCAGCCCGCGCAAGTAACGGCAGCGGGCGCCGCGGCCCCCGATCGCGTGCGCGGCGAGGACGTGTTTCTCGCCTCGATCGCCGGCTACGTCGACACGCTCGGCTTCGTCGCGCTGTTCGGGCTCTTTACCGCGCACGTCACCGGCAACTTCATCCTGATCGGCTCGGGCCTCGCCGGGGTCGGCCAGGGCCTCATGATCAAGTGGCTCGCGTTTCCGGCGTTCATCGCGGGCATCGTCGCCGCTCGCGTGCTCGATCACCGGATGCGCGTGCGCGGGCATGGCGTGCGGGCGCGCTCGCTGTACGCACTGCAGACGATCCTGCTGGCCGGATTCATGCTCGCGGGCGTCGCGGCGTCGCCGATCGGCAGCGCCGATGCGCCCGCGACGATCGTCTGCGGGCTGCTGGGCGCGGCGGCAATGGGCGTGCAGAACGCGCACGGCCGGCTGACCGCGCGCACCGTCGTCGCGAACACCGTGATGACCGGCAACGTCACGCAGGCGGTCATCGATGCATTCGACTGGCTGGTGCCGATCGCCGCGCCGGCCGAACGGGAAGCCGCACGCGCGCGGCTGCGACGCACGTTGCCGCCGGTGGTCGGGTTCGCGCTCGGCGCGGGCGCCGGGGCGAGCGCCTACGTGTACGCCGGGTTCTGGACACTGGTGTTGCCACTCGCGGCGCTGGGTTTCCTCACCTGGCGCTCCGGCCGGACCGGCGAACCGTCCGCGTCGCGCTGAGCGCGGATTCCGTACGCGGCGTGGGCTGCGTGCGCGACCGGGGCGGCGGCGAAGCCGCGCTGCGTTTCTTCATTTCCTTCAACGCTGATTTCGAGAACGGCTCGATGCAGGTCCGTCAGCGCGAGACCGCTCGACCGTTCGCAGAAAGCGCAGCGTTACGCGGGCGTGGTGAACCGATCGACGAGGTCGTGGTGACCGAGCTGTTCGACCCACCAGCGGAGCGCGCGCCCGGCTTCGTCGGTGCGCCACGCGATATAGCAATGGGTCGTGTCGCGCATGCCGGTGACTTCCCGCGCGACCAGCTTGCCTTGCGCGATCGCGGGCGCCGCGATGCAGTCCGGGAGCGTACCCACCGCGAGCCCTTCGCATTGCGCGGCCAGTTTTGCCGCGAGCGTCGGCACCGCGAGATACGGTTGGCCGGCATCAGTCGCGACCGACTGCGGCTGAAGCTCGCGGGACGTGTCGGAGATCACCGCGCCGCGATACTCGACGATCGACGCCATCGACAGCGGTTCGGGCAGTGCAGCGAGCGGATGGGTCGGAGCGACCGCGAATACGTGCCGGAGCGTGCCAATGGGCTGCGCCACGATATCCGGCAGTTCCGGCGGCTCGCCCGCCGCGCCGACGATCAGATCGGCCCGCCGCGAGATCAGCGCATCCCAGGTGCCGCCGAGCACTTCGGTGGAGAGTCGCAGTCGCGTGTCCATGTCAAGTGCGTAGAACGCGTGGACGTATGGCCACATCATGTCGAAGGGCAGTATCTCGGCGATGCAGACGCGGACTTCGGTTTCCCAACCTTGCTGCGCGCGCTGCGCTTTCCGTTCAAGCTGTTCGGCGGCACGAAGCAGACGACGGCCTTCCTCGACGACGACGCGGCCCGCGCGTGTGAGCTTCGCACGACGCCCGCTGCGATCGAACAACGCGACGTCGAGATCGCTCTCGAGCTTTTGTACGAGATAGGTCAGTGCGGACGGCACGCGGTGCACCAACTCCGCCGCGTCGGCAAACGTACCGGTGCGATCGATCGCGTCCAGTGCCTCGAGTGCTTCGAAAGACAGTTTCATGACGAGTTTCGCTACGACAAGGGCATCAGGCGGTGTCGCGCCGTCGAGCGACACTCAATCCAATACTGTTCACAACGGTTCGTCATCCGATGTACCGACGCACGCAAGCATGCACGCCGACGGCCGGGCCGCCGCCGCGTTCGCGCGACGTCCGCCTGTCACGTCGGTGTCGATTCGCGGTGCTTCGCGGCAGCGTCGGCGTGTGCGCCGGGCAGCGCGCCGAACATGTGCTGGCTGCACTTCGCGTCGCGCCATGCGGTTCCCAGTCGGATGCCGTCGAACATCCGTCGCACCACGGGAAGAATCTGTTCGCCGGCCAGAATGCCGAGCAGGCCGACCAGGGCGATGGCGGGCGGCGCCGGCGATTGCACGCCGATCAGCGCGTAGACGACGCCGGCGAGGATGCCGGCGAGAAGCGAAGCAATGTACGGTTTCATAGGTCTGGAATGGAATGACGGCCGTTAAAAAATACGGATAAATACCGGTCTGGCGTCGATCCGAAAGTCTTGGGCCAGCCTATCAGGTCTGCGTGTTCGTCGTTAGCCGATTCAATGAAATTCAGATCTTTTCAGTCTGAATTCAGAGCGTGGCGAGAATCAGAACAATTAACTGGTGCGGTCGAAATTTCGCGTATTGAATGACGCAGGCCGACTGCCGACGCTTCCGATATAGCGCATTGGATGCCTCGCGGATGCGTCGGCCAGGCAAGCCTCATTTTTCTCCGCGTCAAAGGACATCACCACCATGAGCAATCCGAAACTTGAAGTACTTACTCCGCACAACAGCCAGCTGATCTTCATCGATCAGCAGCCGCAGATGGCGTTCGGCGTGCAGTCGATCGACCGCCAGACGCTGAAGAACAACGTCGTCGGGCTCGCGAAGGCCGCGAAGGTCTTCAACATCCCGACCACGATCACGACGGTCGAAAGCGAGAGCTTCTCGGGCCACACCTATCCCGAGCTGCTCGACGTGTTCCCGAACCAGAAGACGCTCGAACGCACGTCGATGAACTCGTGGGACGACCAGAAGGTGCGCGACGCGCTCGCCGCGAACGGCCGCAAGAAGGTGGTCGTGTCGGGCCTGTGGACCGAAGTCTGCAATACGACGTTCGCGCTGTGCGCGATGCTCGAAGGCGACTACGAGATCTATATGGTCTCCGACGCATCGGGCGGCACGACGCAGGCTGCGCACGATATCGCGATGCAGCGCATGGTCCAGGCCGGCGTCGTGCCGGTCACGTGGCAGCAGGTCCTGCTCGAATGGCAACGCGACTGGGCACGCCGCGAGACGTATGACGCGGTGATGGCGATCGCGAAGGAGCATTCGGGCGCCTACGGGATGGGCGTGGACTACGCGTACACGATGCTCCACAAGGCACCGCAGCGCACCGCGACGCCGCACGAGTCGATTGCGCCCGTTCCGGCGAAGTAAGCGCGGACGACCGGCAACCGCCAATGCCGGTGCTGCGGGTTCGATGTGAACGCGTCGCATGGGCTTCCTTGCCGCGGGCGGCGGACGTGAGCGAAACGCGCATGCCGCCCGCGGCACGCAGGTCGGAACACCGTGCCTGCATTTGAAATTGTCCGGGAGATTTATTGCATGGAACCTTATCTGGTTTCCCTTGGCGCGGGTGTGCTGATCGGTGTGATTTACAGCGCCATCAAGGTTCGCTCTCCCGCGCCGCCGCTGATTGCGCTGGTCGGGTTGCTCGGCATGCTGATCGGCGCGCAAGCCTTACCCCCCGTGAAACAACTCTTTGGCTTCTGATCAACAAGAGGTGATGCATATGACCGCAACCGTGACCCAACCGGATCTGATCCTGCATAACGGACGATTCACGACGCTCGATCGCGCGAACCCCGTCGCGACGGCGGTCGCGATTGCCGCCGGACGCTTCGTCGCCGTCGGCAGCGAAGCGGACGTGATGCCGCTCGCGGGCCGCGCGACGAAGGTGGTCGATCTCGGCGGCCGCGGCGTGCTGCCGGGTCTGATCGACAACCACTGCCACGTGATTCGTGGCGGACTGAACTACAACATGGAACTGCGCTGGGACGGCGTGCCGTCGCTTGCGCTCGCGATGGAGATGCTCAAGCAGCAGGTCGCGATCACGCCGGCGCCGCAGTGGGTGCGCGTGGTCGGCGGCTTCACCGAACATCAGTTCGTGGAGAAGCGGCTGCCGACGATCGAAGAACTGAACGCAGTCGCGCCCGATACGCCGGTATTCATCCTGCACCTGTACGATCGCGCGCTGCTGAACGCGGCGGCGCTGCGGGTGGTCGGCTACACGAAGGACACGCCGGAGCCGCCGGGCGGCACGATCCTGCGCGACGCCGCAGGCAACCCGACGGGCCTCCTGCTCGCGAACCCGAACGCGACGATCCTCTACGCGACGCTCGCGAAAGGCCCGAAGCTGCCGTTCGAGTATCAGTACAACTCGACGCGCCATTTCATGCGCGAGCTGAACCGGCTCGGCGTG
>Ga0209463_1000110_pt1 | contig 75090 bp, 118 predicted proteins | sample AgamicMgSfrz_FD_187169 | JGI IMG/M metagenome (GOLD analysis project Ga0209463, IMG submission 187169) | Agave microbial communities from Guanajuato, Mexico - Mg.Sf.rz (SPAdes) (version 2) | ecosystem: Host-associated > Plants > Phyllosphere > Phylloplane/Leaf | place: Guanajuato, Mexico... | reverse complement strand
CCTGTAACGTCTGTAGCAGGGACTGTTAGTGTATCTGCTGTGCCCGGATATACCTTTATAAGGCTACCGTTTGGATTATATAATGCCCATGTAAATTTATATCCTGCGTTAGAAATTACTGCACCTGCTTGAATCAATTGAACGGTAAGAACTGTAGTTCCTTCCCCATTCTTAAAGATGCTAGAGCCAAGTACGTTAGCTTGAATCTGATCTTGAACATCCTTAACCATAATTACGGCAGAATATTTGATATTTGTTGTAGGCGCTGTAGCTACGACTTTGAACCCTTCGATACCTGCGATAGCATGCGGCTTAACTGTAAGTGTTGCATTAGCTACAGACGTTGCAGTATTCACAGTAGGGATTGCTGGGTTAGATGCATCGTATCTGCTGATTACTACGTTACCTGCACTTGTAGAGATGTCTCCAGCGTATTTAAGTACTCCAGATGCAGTACCGATATACACTTTAGCTCCGATCGCATTTGTAGGGAAAACTGGGATTGTAACTTTTAAGTCGTTTCCAGCCGCAACCGCTAGAGAAGCTTCAGTAGAGCCTAGAGTCTCACCAGACAACCCTAACCATGTGTATTTAACATAGTACGTTCCAGCAGTCAATTTAGTATTTGCATTAGCAACTTGAGCCAACGTTGGAGCTGTAGAAGCTGTTGCTACAGAGTTAATTAGTCTCCATCCATCTCCTCCGTCTGTATCTCCACCGCTTGCTGTAGTAGCATTAGGGTCTTGGATATACCACTTAAACGCTGTAGGTGTTACTTTTCCAGAACCTTTGTAAAGGTCAGCTTGTAAAAGAATTTCACCTGAGCTATTACGGATTGTATCTCCGTTTGGAGTCCATAAGTTTAAGAAATAAGCATCTGTACCCGGGTTACCATTACTACCGTCTGAAACAACCCATACGATCTGTTCATCGATAAAGTTTGTTGTTGAAGGAGTAACAGAAGATAAATACATTCTGAAACGTACACCTTTGACAGCGTTACTAGTTGTATATGTAGTTGACGCTACAGCTCCTGTTGGTGAAGCAACGTTATTTGTCCATGTACTTCCGTCTGTAGTTGTATCTGTAACAAACTTAAAGCTAGCTGGTGACGTTGGAGCTGCTGTACCGACTTGACTGAACCCTGTGATTGTGATTGAAGAAGGCGTTACCGCATTGGAAGCATTCTTCTGAATAACAGGCGAACTTACAGCCATCCAATAAGACGTAGGTGTTGCCCCAGACTTAGACTTTGTATAAGACTGAAGTAGTGTTACATTGATCGCTGCTCCTGCACTTGTCTTACCTGTAATAGCAAAACTGATTGTAGCTGTATCAGAGCCAGCAGCCATACCAGAAGCATTTGCCATTGTAGCCTTATTTGTTCCAGCTGAGATAGTTCCTGCTGAAATGCTTGTAGGCGAAGCTGTTACTGTGAACTGCCCATTGCCCGGATTACTAGCAACATAAGAAAGCGCTGTAGCTCCATCGTAAACAAAGATGTCTGTACCAGTGTTTGCGTAGGAAGAAACTGCACCAGCACTATCGGCAGGAACTGTTACAGAGCTGTTTGTTAAGAAAGCAGTTACAGAGTTTGTACCTACGTCCCCTTTTTGACCATTTGTAACTTTTACGATCTCATACTGTACTTTGATTGTAACGTCAAAATTAGTTTGTGGGTCAGTATATACGACTACACAAGTAAAGATTTGGTTCGCCATATTGGACGGAATGTTCGATTTAATGGACAGTGACTTTGCAGTAGTAGTTACTGCTCCAGTAGGGATAGCGTAAGTAAATCCGTTACCAGTAGTCCCTCCTGTTGTTTCTGCTAAAGGTGTATCCGTTTGTGTACCTTCATACCACTTGACTGATTTTACTTGAGTACTAGGGAGTAGGTTAGACCCATCTCCTCCCGATACATATAGTTCGGGAGTGATTACCAAGTTAGATGAGCTAAAACTTGGTACATAGGTAGAGTTGTTCGGGTCAAAGATTTGCGTTTTATAGTTTCCGTTTGCAAAAAGAATATACTGCCTCACATCGTTCAAATCGGTCAAAGTTATTTGAGCTGTAGCCAATGACATAGGTTTTCTCTCCTTCTTCACTTAAAAAATTATTTTTTTTTCTACTCTAATAATTCACAATTGAAGACCGCCCGTACTGTCACGTCTGCTGGTGTAATCGTAATAGATTTAGCTCCTGAAGAATGTGCATTATTCCATGCTGTATCTCCATCTGCATCATCCGAAACTCGAGTCCACTTAAATTTACTTACGTCTGTAGTGTCTGTAATATCTTCATCCCCTCGATACGCCTTAGCAAATAGAATTGTATTGATAGCGCCTTTTCTAAAAATGTTACCGTTCGTACTAAAAATTTCCATCTTGTACGTAACCTTTTTAGCCACTTCATCTACTCGGTTATTTGTATCTACTACCGCTTCAGTCAAATTGCTCTCCACATCTGCAACCTTTTGGTTAACATCGGAAATAGCTTTTGTAAACTCTTCAGACTCTACTTTGGACTTAATCATATCCGCTACTTGAGTGAATGTTGACTCTGTGTACTTCTTAGCGTTTCCTTCCGCCTCTTTTGCTTGAGCTAAGGCAATAGCATCAGCAGCCTTTTGAAAAGCTGTAGAGAGCGCTCCGATAGCTGTATGATAATCGTCAAATGCTCTATCTACTGCGGCTCTATCGTCTGAATCTGCCTTATTATCTATAATCGCTGCATGAATAATATCAATTAGGTTTGTGAATTGAGTATCGTACGCTGTTTTAGCGTTTTGTAAAGCTGTTTTTTCTGTTGCAGGTAAGTAAGTGTTTGCTGCAATCTCACCGTATCGAGCGTCTAGGTCTGCTTTTTCAGTACGTAGTCCGTTGATATAAGTTTCAATTGCTTTAGCTTCTGTACTGTCGATAATCCCGTCTAAAAAAGCCCCGTCTACATATGTATCTAGGTCCCCTATAACTTTCTCAAGATCGTCTATATCCTTCTTGGCTCCAGCTACAAGGTCTTCCGAGTACTTCTTAACGTCCTCCATATCGATATCATATTGTGTTTTACTTACCTTTGTCTCTATTTTACCATTAATTACAGTTATGGTAGTCTTTACGTCCTCCAAATCGTTAATTAAATCTTCAAAAGAGATTTCTCCGTCTCCACCGCCGCTTCCTCCACCACCAAAAGAGGCGATAGACTTACCGTCAATGAACACACCTTCCTCATTAATCTCTAGTAAATGATCTCTAGATTTAAGGACTACACTACCGTCAGCCTCAATACCCATCTTGGAAAACTTCTCAGCTTCTTCCTCTGGATTATTTGTGCCAACTTTTTGTGTAATTTGGAAAGCTCCGTCTGTAGTCATTTCCATAAATGTAACGCCTGTTCCTTCTGTATGTCGGCTACCTAGACGTACAGTACCGTCCGATTTAATGAAGAAGGTTACTCTATGTTTATCATAAATTCCTTGATGTACATAAAGCAAAGTAGGGGAGTCTGGAGACTTAGGCTCAATTAACTCTCCGTTTGCATATTTAGAGCTAGGTAATAAATCGTAATCAAATTCTACGTCATTTACATAGTCATTCTCTGGGTCAGAGTCTGTGATATACATAAATGATTTCCCTGAAAACGTTACCTCTTGGTTCCCGTTTCCGTCAATGTTACGGAAAGTCATGGATGGGTACAAAGTAAATAGCTGCCATAACTCTCTCTGTAACTCTTCGTCTGATTCATCTGCACTAGTGAAGGAGGTACGAGTTAGCTGAGATTGGTTGCTTGTATCCCCGTAGATATTTAATACGATCGGATTGTCTTTATTACCTTCCATAAACCCGATGAGTACAAGGGAACCGATAGTTACTAACGTATTGGTCCCGTATACTTTTCCTTCAGGAGTAGTTCCCCCGAAACCGATAGGTAAACGAGCAGAGAATTTACCATTATCGGTCGGGTTTTTTACTGTTGAGTTTTTATATAATGTTGTTACAACATCTACTGTATTGTATTTATAGTTAACCTTTACTACCCGAGCTAAAGAAAGTTTAACGATGTTCTGTCCCTCTTTGTTCATACGTTTTACTTCTTTACCTAACTGAGATTGTAGTCTCATCCCGGATAGAGGGTTTAAGAATGGACCGAAGCTACCATTATCCAACTTACTCACCTACCTTTACTGAAGTCTTAGTACATGTCCATTAAACTTGTTCCAGAAGTATCCGCTAGACATACTAGCTTCTGCAATACCTGTACTTTTCTGGAATCCAATGAACTTTCCGTTACCTGAATAAATTCCGATATGTCCGTCTTGCTTATACGTATCGAAGTAAACAATATCTCCGACCTGCATCATACTTTGGGCTGCTGTTTTTGAACTACCTCTTTGGCTAATAACTTTTAACTGTGGGTCTATTTTGATTGTGTCTGTATTCATTCCTGTGGAACCACCTTTTAAGGTAACACCGTTTAACTGATAGCACCACCATACGAACGAAGAACAGTCACCTTTAATTGGATTGCTTAGGAAGATATTTGTTCCCGAACGTCCTCCGCCGAAAATATAGGTAGAAGATCGTTGGGTCATTTGTCTAGCTGTAGCAAGTGCTCCCATTGCTCCACCAGAACCTTGCATATTGCCCCAGCTTCCATCTGCTGTAGTTCCCCCAGAGTTACCTTGTGTAGCATTTGCCTCTTGAGCTTGAGCTAAAAGGTCTTCTAGAGAGCTTTCTCCTAGGTACCCACCTTTAAAGTCTTCAGCTTTACCCCATAGATTTGAGAAACGTTTAGCACCTTTATTAGGTAAACCTCTTGTTACTCCTAATATAGTAGTATAGCCGTTTGTAAAGCTAAATTCGTGCTGAATGGACTCAATATAAAACTCCCATGTAGTGTTACGTTCAAAGTCCTCATACAGAGCGATTGTGCCGATACGGTAGGCTGGGTTACCTAGTACTCGAATATCCCCACTATAGAAGTTAGCATTCTCACAATACCAGTTAAATAATTTTTGAGTAAATTTCTCTAGCTTTTCACTAGCTACGCCTTTCTCTTTACTCAATTCTTTATCAGCTTTTGTACCTGTTGTTGCAATAATGTTATCGTATTTTTCTCTATCAAACTTTCCATCTTTTAATGCATCTACGATCGCCTTAGCACTATTCTCAGTAAGTCCAGAGAATTGAGCCATTAAATCGGTAGCTACTTTGTTTCCCTTTTTACGAAGAGTTTCCGGGTCTGTTAATTTATTATCGGTAACATACTTTGCTACATCATCAAAAGCTGGAGCCTGAGCAGTTGTTGGTTTAGCTGGGTCCGTTGCAGGTTCCTTCTCTTGTACTCGTACATTCTGAGCATTCTGTTGTTGATCTTGGTTTTGGTCAGTACCTCCGTTATTGTTTCCAGTGTCTGTACCTGTTCCTCCACCGCTAGTATCTGTTGCGTCTGGTGCTGCATTTGTGTTAGGGTCTACCCCTGCTAACGTACCAGAAAGTAAATATCTGTTTTGAGCATCCAATCTCTTATAACCGTATTTCTTTAACAATTCTGGATGATACTTTGGATAAACTCCTAAATCCATACTGTTAAATTCTAACAAGTTAGGTGCTTGTACAACATAAACGGAATACATTTCTGCATCGGACTTACCGAAAGATTCTTCTACTACTAGATCAGAAGTAAATCCGTAAGAGGGTAAAGCCGACCATTTGTCTTGATCGAACGGCGTAGGGCGCATAACGGCAGCGCACTTGCCATCTGGCGTATATTCAAAAAATAATTCATTAAATGGTTTAGCTGTAATGTCCTCCAAGAATTGTCTAATACTTCCTTCATAATTGATGAATGGGGTAACGTCAGCCAAGCTCTCATCCTCAAGCCAGCTCGTAAATCCGTGAGTTAAATAATCTTTTAATCCTCTACCATTAGAAAATTCATATACTGCATGCTTGTACACAAATCGTTCCATTAGTTCGTTACCAATACCTGCTGCTGTATTTCCAGAAAACTTTAATCCTTTTTCTGTCGTATCTGGTAGCCATCCGATAGAAGGGATAACTGTAGAAACTTCCTGAATAACCCCTACTTCAAAATCAATTAAAGCTTTTGTCATAGCTCGACCTGTGATACGGTAAAGTAAAGTTCCGTTCTCATATTCCCCTTCTTTATGGATATCTGAGATAAGTCCTACCATAATGTACGGATTATCTGGAACACCTTTTGTACTATCCGGGATTGCTCGAATACGGATTAAATCATTTGAATTAAGCATTGCATCCCATTTTTCTTTTGCTAGAATTACAAGGGAGAATACGGGGCTATCATCTGCCATTGAGTTCTTACAGCTGAAGGAAATAATAGCTTCTTCAAAGTCCGATTGTTTAAGCTGTTTACCTGTATCGTATGTTAATTCGTAGCTTGTCTTTTCTGTTACTAGGTCTACTTCGAAACTAGGGATAGCGCTTAATTACTGTTGTCATTTTAAGCTTCCTCCATTCTTTCTAACTTTATTTTTTCTAGCTAGGTTCTTTATGGTAGACCCACTGAGATTAAATTTCTCTGCGGTCTCCTTAAGGGTATGAGTTTTGTAAAATTCTACAATTGCTTTTTCATCATACCTATATGACTCTACTGTGTAGTCCTTAACCTCTACGGGTATGTATTTGTTTATTTCAGTAGCTATGTCTTTTACCTCTCTAATTGTATAAGGTATAATGACCTGAACAATTCCATTAGCTTTACAATAGTCCGCTTTCTTTTTATCGCTTTTTTGTTGAGATTCTAAAGAGTTAAATAGCTTGTTTATTCTTTCCTCTTGGTAATGCTGTCTTCCGTTATATTCAATGTCTATTAATAGGTCTCCATATTCAACATAAAAGTCTAAGAACTGTCGAGAACCGTCTTTATGGAAAATAGCTTTTTGCGGTTTAAAAGGGACTCCGTTCTCTTTTAGAATTGTAGATACACAACGCTCTCCCCAGCTTCTATCACTGTCGAGAGGACATCTTACACCTTTTAAAAAAGTATCGACTGTAACAGACCATTCATGTCCATTTGGAGATAGTAGATCAATTTTATCGCTGCGTCTTACGTACTCCGGGAGATTAATAATTTTGTAACCTTCTGGCTCGAATATACTTTTTAAATATCTCTCTTTCTCCGTATGAGGGAGCCCCCTAAAATCGGGTCTTTTTCCCTTAATAAAATTGTTCCAAGTAGCGGTAGCTTTGTAACCTGTGTACATTCCTTCGAGGATTTCCACCTCTACGGGGGTGTTATTTCCTTTGTATTCTTCTAGAAGTTTTAAACCTCCTAATAACATTTGTTCTTTTACGTATGCTGCACGTTCAGCTTTCGTCTTAAACGATAATAAAGGTAAATATTTTTCCATAGTATCCACTCCTTTACTATTAATATAGCAGAAGTCTACCTAAAAACTGAGTGTCCTTTTAGCTTAATAATCGTTGTCAATTTATTTTCCTCCTCTATCATATTTACGCATATATGTCAACCCCTTCATATACTATTATAGCACGAACATTCTAAATTTTTTGAATAAAAGAAAAAGAGAGCTGTTACGCTCTCTTCGTTTCGATTGCATGGAATCCCATAGCACCGTAAATCTTTTGCTGTACTGAATCGGCAATACTCTGTAGCTCTTTATTGCTCTTAAGCTTCTCAGATGTCTTCTCGTCACCCTTAACGTTAACATTAATGTTGGAATTAACCTTAACACTACTGTTCGTATTAGATGAAGAGTTAACGCTGGATGTCCCGGAGTTGGTTTTAGCTTGTGGGCTCTTACCGTTACCGTATTGACTGTACCAATCATTAGCGTACCCAATACGTTTCTCCATCATAGGTTTTCCAGCTTTTTCATAATGCTTCTCGAAGTACTTAGCAGCCTCTGTAGGGTTCAACTTGTTTAGCTCATCGACGCTACCATACTGCCCAGACTCTAACTCTTTCCATAGGAAGTTAAGCTGAGTTTCCATCGAGTTAACATCTCCGCCAGTTTGCTTAGCGTAGTTGTTAAGGTCCTTTCTACGAGGTCCTAACCACTGAGCAAGTCCTCCGTTTGGAGCAGTAGGGTCTATCTGAGACTCTTGCTGTAGGTTACCCATGATACCAGCAATAGCTCCTTCTGACATCCCTTTACTAGCGAAGAAGTTCCAAGCCTTCTCTGAGTTGCTGTTACCTGTGACAGGACTTGCCGCACCAGTACCTCCGCTTCCGTCTCCACCGCTCATACCGTTTCCATTACCGAAAATACCGTTCTGTGATCGAGCTTGAGCGAGGATTTGTTCTGCACGGTTAAGTAGAGTTTCGTAAAGCTTTAAGTTTTCTCTTTCTTGTCCGATGTTAGATAAACGCTTATTCTCAGCACGATCTTTCGTATTCGTATTTTCACGCTCTAGTTGACCTTTGATAGAGCCTTTCTCCTCTTTCTTGTCTTCTCCGATAGTAAAGGCTTTGCTCATAGTTTCTTTAGCTGCTGCAACTTCTTCAGGAGTCTCTAATTTCTTTTCTCCACCATTGAACTTGCTACCAATCCAGCCTCCTAAACTACTTCCTGCTATACCTCCGACAATAGAGCCTCCGATACCACCGATAACTGTACCTAGTCCCGGAACTACAGAACCTAATGCAGCACCAGCAGCTGCTCCTCCTCCCATACCTCCGAGGATACCGCCTCCGACAGAGCCGATTGCTTCTGCTTTCTTACCTTTCTCGGCACTTAGGATTTCTCCTGCACCGATAGCTAAGGATAGTGGTAATGCAGCTTTACCGAGGATTTTTCCACCTTTACCTAGGAAACCTTTAAGACCTCCACTAGCTGCCCCTTCTACAGCTCCAGATGTTCCTCCGCCTTTACCTTTACTAAACCAGCCTCCGACTTTCTCTTTAGCTGAATTGAAGAACCCACCTGTTTTATCTTTAGCGGCTCCTAAGAAACCTCCAGCCTTCTCCTTAACACTGCTAAAGAATCCGCTTTTTGGCGTTCCTTCAGGTTTTGGACCTTTAGGTACATTAGGAGTGTCAGTACCGTTTCGACCGAACCAGCCACCTACAGTATCTTTAGTACGTCCGAACCAGCCTTTCTTTTCAGATTGGATTGGGTTACCTCTAGCGTCTACGATTGGTGGTACACCGCCACCGCCTCCACCTTTGGGACCGCCTCCTCCGCCTTTAGGACCTCCGCCTCCACGTCCACCGAACTTCTTGCCTGCTAACCCTCTAAGTAAACTAGAACCTCCCAGAGAGAGCGTAGAAGCGGCTAGAGCGGCTGTGAATGCGCCTACTGCTATAATTGAAGCATAGAGCGCAGGATTCAATCCACCTAAAGCTGAGTTCGTCTTACGTAGTGCTTCTCCAAAGTCATATAGCTGAGTAGCTTGCTTTTCAGTTGTAGACTCAGATTGATTGTCGATAGCCTCATGAGAGTTTTGGTAATTAGCTAATTTTTTATCTCCTTCTTTTTTACCTGTCTCTTTATCTTGTTTGATAATATTATTAAGCTGCTCTTGAGTCAGGTCCCCTTTACGGAAAGCATCCATGATACCTTCTGATTGCTCAGCTGTAATATCAGTCTGTAAAACCTCTTGAACTGCTGAAGCAAATATCTCGTTTTGTTCATTCTCTGTACTTCCGTTAGCGACTGCTGAACGAGCTATATCATTAACATTATCTGGGTCACTAATACCTTTATCTAAACGTTTACGAAGTTCCCATCTACCTTCGATACCTTGATACTTAGTACCTTGACCGAACATTAAACGGGCTTGAGGGTTATTGAAACTGCCTCGGATACCTTCGTTTAGATTAGCTAAAAGCTGTCCGCCTTGCTCTCCTTGTAAAGAACGAACTCCTGTCTGAGCTAGTACAGACTGCATGCCCATTACATTCATTGCTTCATCGTTTGTTAGAGTACGTCCACGGGACACTCCCTCTACTAAACCTTGTAAAGCTTTTAACTGATCTTTCTCTCGACCTTCCATACCACTCTGTTTAATAGCTCCAATAAAAGCATCTTGAATATCTTTAGACTGTGTACCGCTTACTGCACCTGTACTATAGACAGAGTTGAAGAACTCTTTAGTAGCGGCATCGTCTACCCCTGTAGTACGGCTAAATACAGCTTGGTTTTTCATAGCAGCGTTAAGATCGTCCATACCTTCGAAACCGTTATTAGAAAGATAGTTTTGTTGGAAGGCAAGCATGTCCGCCCCACCATAACCTAGCTTATCAGAAAGACCAGACTCTAGTGCATTGTCACGGATACCTTCTCTCCATTGCTCTCCTTCCATACCTGTACGCTGTCCAATAGAAACTACATCGTCACGGATACCTTTATTAAGTGAAGCACCTTGACCGTATAGACTACCGAATACTCCAGCGAATGCACCACTAGCAGCAAAACCGATAGCCGGAGCACGTTCATACATCATACCAGATAGAGTACCACGTTCAGGCTTAACTTCTACGTTACCATTAGTTAAGCGATCGTTGTAACCTTCCATATTTTTGATTGTACGATTAAGAACACGGTTTAACTCTAATCGAGCATCCATCTCTTTATCCATAGATTCAATTGACTGCTGGTAAGCGATCTTTTTATCTATGTCTTGATTAGTAGCCTCTGGATTCTGTTGAATCGCTGTAACTTGCTCATGAAGAGTTCTACGCTCTTGACCTATACGAGTCATATTGTTCATATTCTCTTCACGTTGAGCTACGTAATCCTGAGAAGAGGTACGGTAATCTTTAGAGAAACTTTGTGCCTGTTGGTAGGACATATACTTAGATGCAGCCCCTCTTCGAGAAAGGCTGTCTGCACGTCTATCTAATTTATTTACCTCTTGGATTTTATCAGTCACTTGACTGATTTTACTAGCAGCATGCTCAGCTTCATTAGCTAAAGATTGCATAGTTTTTCTAGCTTCACCGAATGACTCAGCACCTGAAGGGAGGTTAAAAATATCTTTAGAATTAATTGCGCTCTTAAAATTTTTAGAATAGTTTTGTTGAAATGTAGCGAACTCACGGTAAGCTGCTAATGAATGATCATATTCCCTACTCAACTTCTTCTGTTGTTTAATTGCTGTTTCTGTTTGATCAACGATAGCCTGCTTTAGCTTTTCGATTTCCTCACGTTGCTCTTGTGTAGCACCTGTAGGTACTTCAAGCCCATCGGACATTTTTCTCATCTTAGCTTGAAGATTTGTAAGGTCACGGTCCATCTCACTATAGAGTTTAGTAAGCTGTCTCATGGAACGCATATTTTTGTCCATATCTTTTTGATTGGTTGTAGAATAATTGTCTACACCTTTAATATGTACACTATTTAGTTTATTCATTAGCCTTTCAATTTTCTCTAGCTTAGAGACCGCCTTACTGGTTTCCGCATCGACATCAAAAATAAATTGTTCTTTAGCCATGTGTAAATCACTCTCCCTTCATCATTATAAAAAATGGAGCAGGAGTTGAACTCCTACCCCTTTACAAAGCACTAAAATCGTCATCATCATCTTGAGCATTAAATAGGGCAATCGATTTGTCAATCGCTGCTTTATCAATGTCAGGTAAATGATCACTAAGAGCTGAATCTGTCTCAGGTCTATCTTGATCGTCCACAAGTTTTTTCTTTTCTCCTGTTGCTGAAAGTCTTCGAGCCATTTCTTCTGCTGCTTGGATTTGTTTGTTAATATATTGCTCTACTTCAGTCTCACGAACTGTTTTTCCACCTGCGGCTAAGTAATCGTTATACTCTTCTAGGCTGTCAAATTTCATTGCGAGGTTCTTACGATCTTCAGCTCGAGTAAGCTCTTCCACCTGTCTAGCAATATCATCAGGGTCATGTCCATCTTTAAGAATTTCCCAATCACCGACTTGTCTGTTCCATACTTCTTCTTCAAAGTTAGAATCGTAGTGTTCAGAATCAACAGTAAGTCCTTTACGAGCAAGCTCCATTTCTCTGTGATCTTCATTTAATGAATAGATCATTAAATCTACTTGCCTATCTGTTAAAGCAAGAAAATCCGGGTTTGTAGGCATTGTATTGAAAGTCTTCATTAGTGCCCACAAGTTCCGCATATATGGAGTCCGAGATAGCGCTTTTAATCCACCAAGCTTCTCTATCTCAAAGTCGAAAGTTGTCAAGCCACTGCTTGAAATCGACCCCAATCTGAAATAGAATATCTAGATTATATATGTCCTCGTCATTTGCTAATACTTTTGGTACTTCAATTCCTGTGGTACGAATTGTTGCTAGAGTTTGATACACTGTGTTTGTGTAGTTATCTAGGTATGTATTCATTCCACCTAAGTAAGCAGCTGCACGGGCTTGAATTTTACCGATATCTAATGCGTTAGGCGCTTTAATTTTAATAGTGAATTTTAAGTCTAAATCTTCAAATGTATAATCTTTAATAAACGTATCATTTACTCCTCGGACGATACGATCTACTGCTTTCTTCTTCTGTAAGCTTAAGTTTGCTTCACGTTCTTCAGGGGTAAGGTCTTGTTTAGGCATTAAGTCCTCGATCTGGTTTTCATAATTTTCAGACATTTTTCAATCCTCCTATGTATTAGTCTCTACTAGTAATATAGCAGTACTTAGTTAATCTATCTTTATTATAGCATAGAAAAAAGCTACTACATGAGTAGCAGCTTAAAATTTGTACTGGTAGTAACCAAAACCAGCAGATTGAATTTTTGGGTCATAATTTTTTGCTTGATAAATGAGTGCATAAGGTGAAGACATCTTATGACCCTTGTTTTTTAAATGTTTAATAATTTGAGAAGTTTTAATAGGAATGCCAGCCTGTTTTAAATAGGAAACAATTTCCGTAGTGATTGTCCGTACATCCCTCTGAGAAGATGTTCTTGAACGATATTTACGAGATTTTTTATACTCATGTTCCTTTACTGCTTCTTTTGCTGAATCATAATTGATTGGCTTATTGTCAATCTCTTCTTTTAACGGTTCGAAGAATCGTTTGTTAAAACGTTCCACTGCCTCAGCTAATGATTCCTCTTTAGTTTGTTCTTGCTTAGGTTCATTTGGGACCTGAGTGACTTCCTTTACTTCTGGCTCCGGGTCTTTTACCTGTTCTTCCTCTTCAGACTCTTCAATTAATTTTACGATATCTTCTTTAGAAGTTGTTTTAGTTGGAGTAACGACTGCTGCTTGAATGGGATGTACGTTATCGATCTCATCTAATTTACTTAAACGTTGGATAGTAGATTTATACTCGTCCATTAACTTGTCCATTTGTTCCGCATGTCTAGCTTCTTGTCGAGCTCTCTCTTCTTTAATGTATTCGATATATTCCTCTAATGCTTTTCTTTCAGTAAATGTTATACTCATTTGTTAGTTCCCCCATCCATTTTTTAACTTTTCAAGTTTCGTGTGTTCTAATTCCCTTAATCGCATTTGCTCAGCTACATACTGCTCGAACGTCATTTCACGTAATCTACGGAACTCTTCCGCAAACTGCTCCATTAGTTCGTCAGTAAGTTTCTCTTTAAGTGCCATGTCAACAACTCCTATTAAATATTTGCAACTTTAGTATAAAACTAGATTTTCTTTAAGTCAACTACAAATTTTAAACATAAAAAAAAGACACCCTCTCGGATGTCTTCTCTATTAATTAAGGATTGTCACCTTTACTGTTTTAATTCCATATGCCATAGCTGCTGATTGGCTAGCAATGAAAAGATCAATCCGATTACCTTTAATTGCTCCGCCTGTGTCAGCTGCGATAGCTGTTCCGTATCCTTCTACATAAACTTTAGAACCTAAAGGAATTACTCTAGGGTCCACTGCAATTACCTTTTGGTTCGGATTAGCTTTTAGGTTGATACCTGTATATGTAACCCCTGAACATCCAGCGCAATTTGCTGTATATGCTGTAGCGGTCATTGTCATAGTTTTTCCGCTAGGTTGTGCTTCTGTAGTTGTAGCTGCTTTAACTGCTGGAGCTGCCTCTTGTGTTTGAGCAGGAGCAGCAACTGGAGTTCCTTGTAATTTTCCTAGTAAAGCAATATTTTGATCAGCGGTACCTTTATATCCTGTGATACCGTATTGACCTGCTAATTCTGCACGGTGGTTAAATCTATAATCTTCACCTTTTACATATAAATAGTCTACTACACTCTGATTTTCAGCTGCGCTAGCGGCAATACCTCCACCAAGTAATAGCCCACACGTAGCTACGCCTGTTACTAAAAGCTTCTTAAGTCCCATAATTTTCTTTCCCCTCTCTGGTTTCCATTACTATACTAATGTAACACACTTTATAGCAAAAACCCGGAATGTTACAGTATTGTAAACTAACTGTAATATATAGGAAGAGTTATAAAGAAAAAAAAAGACACCCTTTCGGATGCCTTAAACTTGGTTAACTAGGAGTTCCTGCTCCCCTCATTAACCCATTAGGTAGATAGTTTATTTTTACGATAACCGTATCTGTAACGCCTGTTAGATTTATACTTAGCTGTTTGGCTTGACTTACAATAGATGAAGTTATAGCACAGCTAGATAGAATAGAGGCAGCATTATCTTCGCCCATCTTTAAAATATACGGTGCTGTATTCTCATCGATGTCAGTTAACATAAACATAGCTGTATATGTTCCATAACCTACTCGTCTAGCAAATACAGTTACAATCGCTGTACTAGAGAAAACATTTTGAGTTACTGAAGGGTCTGCTTTAACAATGGATGAATAATCTATTGTGTATGTTCTTGCTCCTGTCTTAGCTGTATCGTCTCGATATTCATATCCATTAAAGTTAAGCTTTGCCACTGTTCCCTTATTCCCTACTGAAAAAGTATCTCTCCATGCATTATTCTTACCGGCTGTAGTTCGATACATCAAATAACTAGGTAGCTTATACATGTTTAAGATCGTGTCATCTGTAGCGTATCTTTTTGTTGTTCCCTCATCTCTAATTGTATAGATTTGGTAGTTTGTATTATGATTAGGGACTTGAGGGAAAACGTTGAAATCGTCACGACAGTTAATAAATTTAGGGATTTCAGCTACATTTGTCCCTAATGCATTAAAATTAGCATCCATATCTGAGTTACAGATTAGGTAACGTGGACTAACGTTATTAGTATAATCAGCGTCACTTGCCCACCCATTACGCTCAAACCAACAATTCTCAAAAACATGTTGCTGCGGCTTATTAAATCCACCACCTAATGCATGTGTATAGATACCAACGTAACATTTTTCAAAGTCACAGTTTCTTACAGTATTTAGTGTATCCCCTGCAAACTCAATACCGATGTTACATTGTATTGCATTTGTTTTTTCTACAAGATTGACGTTACCGAATGAAGATGCTGGAGTTTGTGTAGCGCCTTCAACTTTCGGGTTGAATGAGATTGCTGTGCCACACTCCCACATCTGACAACTGTTTACTAAACTTTGGTATGTCATTTGATGTAGAATAGCCTTACCAAAACCGTAAAATGTATTCTTCTCGATGTCTGCTGCCGCCCCCCACAAGTTAGTAGCTAGCTTAACCCTTACAGCAGTCACGGAATTTGTTCTACTTGAGTTCTTATTCACTACATTTACATTTAGTAGTCTAGCTCTCCTGTTATGATAAGAGTTTATGTCAATAAAAACGCTAGTAGCCGTTCCGATAAATTCTAAGATACTTGTCTTTGTTGTTTTCCACGGGTCTTTATTAGAGATACCTTTAATAGTCACACTCTCAGGGATAGTAAAGCTATTAAGGGAATATTTCTCTAATCTCAGGTTTAATGTCCCTCCACCTAGAGATGATAAATAGTCAATAGCACGTTTAAATCTATTGGTATCATCTGTCTCCCCTGCTTCCCTTGGGAACTTTTTAATATTTACAGCAATATCTTGTAATTGGTCGTTGTAGCTATCTACATCTTTTTGAAGAGCCTCTATTTTTCTATTAGGGTCTGGAAAAGACTCATAGATGTTATCTCTAATGTTATTTGACATTATTTTACCTCCGTTCTTTTATGTAGTACCTGTATAATATAGCATTTGTATAGTAAAAAAGAACCCCGAAGGGTTCTCTATTATCCTCGTACGTTAGCAGAAGTTAGGAAGTAGAAACGAGCACTCTCAGATGAGATTTCTCCAACACTTGTACTTTCACTATACGTATCAATACTACAGCCTCGGTAGGCTACCACGACTTCCTGAGTGTAGTTGTCATATAATACGATGTCCATAATATCCATTTTTAGAACTTCTTCTCCTAAAGCCGCAAAGCCTAGAGAAGCTAAGTTTTCTTTCTTCATACGGAAACGTTCTACTGTTACAGAACCCTCATATCTCAAGTAAACGTGCTCTTGAGGCATGATAGAACCGATTTGGTATACCCCTGTAGTACCGAAACTACGTTCCGCAGAAATTGATTGAGCTCGAGCAATCGGCACATTCTTGATCATAAAGTAAACCGTATTAGCGGATTGTACTGTCTGGTTAGTTACAGATGCCATCCAATTTCACTCCAATTCTTTAGTAAATTAGTAGGAGATTTTACCTCCTACTTTGTGTTAAATCTATTAAGCTGTTAGTTCATTATCCTCGTATGTGATAAACACGTTGATGAAATCTAGACCTTGAGAAGGTTGAACTGTCAAGTTGATACGAGCTGTGTTACCAGAGATAACAACTTGTACGTCATCCGGGCTATAATCAACAATTAGACCGTTAACTTTCTTTTGTTGATCTAGGAAAGACTCAACACGGTTTTTGATGATAGAAGCTGAAGTGCTACGGATACGTGTACCAATAAACTCGTTATCCAGTACTTCACGAAGCTCTGTAGTTAAGAAGTCAGAAACCTCTCCTAAAGAGATACGGTTTTGTACTGGCTCAGTGGATACATTGTAAGTAGTTGGGTCAGATACAATACGGAAGTGAGATGACGTACGAGTACGTACAAACTCCGTCATGATGATTCCTGAGTTGTTTAATTGGTCAAGCTGATCTCCAGTAAACTTGCGGTCTAGACCTTCGATGTTGACTTTTTTGTAAGTCAATGGCTCTCCGATTTCTAGTCCACTAGCGATACCTGCAACTAACGCAGCGTACATGTAAGCAGGGAAGTTATAAACTCGTCCATCTGCCATACGGCGTGTACCTGAGTCACCTACTACTCCTACACGGGAATTACGAAGGTTCATTTGACGAGAACGAAGTTCGTCTTCAGACTCTCCTAATCCTCCACCAACAATTCCTCGTTGATGCATACCAGCATTAGACTCGTCTCTTAAATACTGAGAAAGCTCTCCGTGGATAGCTGCATCAGATGTTAGAGGCGTAATGTAGTAAGCATCTAAACCATTGATTGCTTCGTATAGGCTAGCCCATGAAGCAGGAGCTGGTTCTGTTTTTGCACCTGATAAGCTAGAAAGTGTAACTGTAGCTGGTACTGCTTGAGTACGATCTACACTAACCTCTACATAGCTATCATTAGCTAATTGCGCTTGTAAATCTGCACCGATAGCTTTTACAGTTACGTCTTTACCTTTGATATCGCCTGCTGGTAGAGCATCAAGATATTGTGTATCGATGTTTTTGTTACCACCTAGCACAATCATCTTAGCTTCGAAATCTGGCAGGTTATTGATATCGTTTACTAGTACGTGAACGTCTTCATAAACACCTACTCCTAGCTCGTACGTACGAACAGCAGTAGCGCTTCCTGCGTCTGCACCAGCTTTAAGAATTAACTTAGTAGCTAATTTAGAAGAAGAATCTACTTGTACCTCTACTGTAGCCACAGCGCTTGTACCTGTGTAACGTACAGTGAAGATATTACCGATGTTATCATACACTTTTTCATAACGCTCTTTTGTGAAGTACACAGAGACACGTTTAGAGCCTGTAAGCGTATTGTCTGCCATTTCTACCTGAATAGAGTTAGCGTCCACACCGTAAAGCTTAGAAGTGAATGTTAAAGCACCTTGAGTTAATTTTGCTTGTGTAGCTTGATCAGAACGAATAGCAATGATTTTACCTGCTCCTGAAATGTTTGGAGAAGGGTTCCATGCCATCTCGATTGCGTCTAATAGCTCTCCACTACGGAATAATTCTCGAGCTTGAGCAAAGTTAGAGATAACGTGTGGTACGTTTGGCTCTCCACCATTAGCTGAACCGATAAGCACTAGAGGCTTTTCTGAACGAGTGTTTGCAGCTCCTAAAGAACTAGCATCCAAGAAAATTTCTGTTCTTGGGCGTTGACGATCGAAACCGTAAGATGTTGCCATAATTTATGTCATCCTCTCTACTTAAATAATTTAGTCAATTTTGAAGTGTTTCTTTAGCTCATCTACGAATACTTGCTCGTCAGTTTGGTACTGCCGACCTTGCATCATAGCCTTAAAACCTGCTGCCTGTACTTTAGATAAACCAAACAACGGGATAGCAGTTTGTAAGAATGTGTCTACATGGATATAAGGTTTTGGAGCTTCTACTTCTTTTTGCTCCTGTTCCTTTTTCTCAGAAACTTCTACATCTTTTTTATTCTTTTCAGCCATTTTAACGTCCCTCCGTATCGTAGTTAATTTTAAGATTAATTTCCTTCAATACTGTATCTAGCATTGGAGCATCCAAACTGTAGGAGGTTGTGTAAGTTACAATGGATTCTCTACCATATAAAATCTCCGGGTTGTCATCTGTACCTACTGGAACTTCCTCTATTTGACCGAACTGCAATTTTTGTAGTAAAAAGCTGCTAAGCTCTTCATCATTGCTACGCATTAAAATCAATATAGCTTTTACAATTAAGTCAATACATCGGACTGTATCCATATTGGTTGAGACAACTAGAATGGAGTACATCTCTGTAGCGGTGAAACCCTTTTTTAGACCTACTTCCTCTCCTGCTGCTGATATGTAGTTAACTCTGTGAGTACTTCCTACTAGTGCTGGGTCGTAAGTAAAGTAAATACGATTCTGCTCAATATGAACGTTATCGCTTAGTGCAAACTCAATACCCTCTACATTGTTTAGGTCTCCGATCTTGTATGTAACTTCGAAGTAGCAGCGTTTGTTGCCTTCCTCTGCCTGAATGGTAGAGTATTCTCTTTCCATTCCATCTTCTTTAAATTCGTAGATACCTTCAATGTTTCCTAGGCTTGTCTTTGATTCTGCACCTTCTCTAAGACCGATATAGATAGCCCCCTGTTGGGTTTCTTTATCTTGGGGCATTGTGTATACGATAGGAATTTCTCTAGCGTTATCGCCCGTATACGCCCTCATAAAGTTCTTAGCTATATCTGGTTGAATGCTTTTTAATATTTCCTCTATAATATAGCGGTTCGATAAGATAATTTGCATTTTCTCTTCTAATTCGTTATATAAATACGTATCAATACTAGGTAGCATGGTTTACTTCCCTCCTATACTGATCAATCCCACCCGTTTTTCATCTTCCATTTCATTAATCGTTCTACATTCTTAATAAATGTTTTAGACGTATCGGATTCATTTACCTTGTCTCTATTTAAAATCCAGCTACTCGGCGGAGATTCATTTGATACAGTTCTGTATGCTACGTACGTATGCTTACGCTTACCTGTACGCTGCTTATTTACATTATAACTCTTTGGCTCATAGTTGAGCATCGAGGAGCTTGATTCACGTCTTCTATCGTATAGGTAGTCTGAGATGACTGTACGCTGTTGGTCTGGAGCTATATTAATAGACCGTAACTGATTGTACATACGGCTAGACATATTCTTCTTTCGTCTAGGAATAGGTACTCGTATATACCAGCCCCCACCCTTCTTCCTAATCTTGTGTGAGCTTTTAGAAAAGAAAGGTTTCAAGTCAATAACTCCTAGCTTGTTCATACGTTCCTCTGTAACTTCCAAATACTTAGGCATACGTTTAGCTTTGATATTATCTGGCTTTTGCTCCTTAATTGCCTGCATTCCTGCATCTAACGTCTTCTCCACTAATGTATTACCAATCCGCTCCATAGCGGACTTAATACTTTGCTTACTTTGAAATAGCTTAGGTTTTCTACCCATTAGTTACCACCATTTCTAAAGAAGCCATTAAGCCCGTCTGTGGAAGGTTTTCTCTTCGTATCGACCATTTCCCCTACCTCTTCGTCATTCACGCCTACCTCGAACGACTCCTTATCTATAAACAAGTCTTCTCGTTTAAGTAATAGTTTTTGAGGGGTTCTTACTAGCTTGTTAGCTTGGTCAGGTGCATAACGATGTTCCTTGAGAAGATCGGCAACCATATAGCGCAAGGTTGTTAAGATATTAATAGAGACCATTTTCCCTGCCAAATGTTCTTTAGGGAAGAATAGATTTTTATGGATATCGATTGTGTAGTCTACACCTTCAACTAATTCTGAATCGACTGTAGTAGCAAATTCAATCTCTTTAACGTCATAAACCATATAGAATCCGTTTTTTATGCGTCTATCTGAAACGTCAAATAGGAACGACTGTGATACAAGCGCTGTAGGGACCGTAATACGATCTCTGAATGCTGCCCTAAATGTTCTGTCCGCTGGAGTACCAATAGCTGTTCCTGCATCCATTAAGCCTAGGTCACCGTTAAAAACACCCTTCTCTTGGGATTGGATAATAATTTTTACAGATTGGGGAGGGAGATATGCAATCCCTCTCCCGTGGCATCTGTTACAAGCTTGATTAGGCTGCTTTGTTGCTTTATGTCTACAAGGACAGAGATAAGACTTTTCCCAAAGGGTAGGGATAGACATGGAACTAGTTGTTACGTCTAACATATCTGTACGCAATCCAGCGGTGGACATGTTACCTAAAATGCCCGGTTTTTCTGCCATTTGTTACCCCTCCTTTAGATAAGTCCTAAATTGTTCCCATAATAAGACTTTAATCCTTTGTATAGATTCTGAATATCTTGATCTAGCTGCATGATGTCGGCACTAGCTCCGCCATACATAGCACTTTGAGTTGTATCGATAGATTGGCTTACCCCATCAATACTGATAGACATGTTAGCAATCCCGGCTCCGATAATTAAGCGTCCCCACTGTTCGAATACTTCTTTAAGTGCTAACTTAACGATCATATTCCATAAGTCCGGGTGCATCTCGTTCGGCGCAGTTACCCCACTTCTAGTCGGTGGAAGCATGCCTGCCACATAATTTACATGTAGCATTTGAGGAGCAAAGTCATTACCTACTGTGCCCGGTATACCTGTAATCATCGGGTATGCAGAATACGCTTGGAATAACGATAAGCCATCTGAGCCTCCAGATAATAAAGTATTTGGCATCATTTGTAGGTGCCCCGGAAGGTTATAGACTCTCCACCATTTAGTAGGGTACTTGTAAAGCGTCCCAGCTCCATACTCTAGTGTTACTGCCTCTACTTGTAAGATCGGCTTATGGAATGTATGGATGAATGTGTAACTACCATAATCATTAGAGTAGAAGTCATGATGCTCCTGAAGAAGTCTTGGCAAGATAACAATATCCAACATCTTCTCAGCTTGAGCTACTGCTGCTTCGATCTTTGCTTTATAGAAAGCATCTGGCAAATGTTCACCTGTACGAGGGTCTGTAACCTGTACGCCGAAGTGATTTAGTTTAACAGCATCTACCGATAATCCGTAGTCATCCAATGTATATTTATTCACATCTGCGATATCGATAGCTTTTGGGTTATTGTGATCGTAAGGGTTACCAAAGTTCTCTGCCATAATTTATCCCCTTACCTTTCATTAGTTTTTCTTTGCAGCAGTCTTCTTAGGAGCCGCTTTTGCTTCTACCTTTTCTTCCTCTTTAGGCTCTGCTTTCTTTGCAGGAGCTTTTGTTTCGTTTTTAATAGTAAAGCCCGGTAGGTTACCTAAAACCTTCTCCTGCTCTCCCTTAAGGTCCTTAGATTCACCTTTCTCATTGAATGTGATCTCACCGTATGGAGTTGCTAGTTTTTTATTTGCTAAAGTTTCATTGATTAACATTTAATTTCTCTCCTTTTCAGATCGTCATTTTTGTAAAAAAATAAGGAGCAGATTTTTGTCTGCCCCTTATTTACTTGTTTATTCAGTTAGCTATATGATATTGTCAGCTTATAGTGTTACGTCAGCTGCTAGAGCTGGGATGTATTTAACGTTCTTAATACGAACCCATTTCTTAGGAGCGTATAACGCTAGAGCTCCATACCATAATACAGAGAACGTTACAGTAGCATTCATTTGAGCTAATGGTAGCTTCATCATAGGAAGTAATTCTAACAAGCTAAGAACTTGTGGAGAAAGTTCTCCTACGAATACATCTGTAGTTTCTGGAATAGTTTCGTTTTTGTCAACGAACACAATTTGGTTGCTATCGTTAGCTTTAGAAACTGGGATACGAGCGATCTGGAAGTAATGACCAGTTTCAGCACCTTGACGATAAACTACGATAAATTGTGGTTGTGCTTGATACATTGGTTGTAAAGTTACAGTTAACTCTACTGCATCGTCTGATTTAGTTACAGCTGCTGTAACAGCATCTGAAGCAACAGACTCAGCTTCGTCAGAATATACTACTACTTTATAAGACTGAGTAGCGATATCTTCTGGACGGAATTTACCACCAGCGGCACTCTTAACTACAGCTGCCACAGATTGTGGAGGTACTGGAGCGTTTTGTTGCGGTAAACGGTTCTCTACTAACACGTTATCATTTTCCATGATTGTTGAACCATGAAGCTTGATAGTACCACGGCTAGAAAGGAACTCAGTTACAGCGATACCCGTTGACATTCCACCTTGAGCTGTTGGCATGATAGCACGTTGACGGTCTAGGAAGTTGTTAGAGAAATCTGCTTGTACACCGATAGGCATAAATGCATCTGTCGCTTTTCCGTAACCTTTACCGATAATTACAGCCGCTTTACTTAAATCAGTCTCTGTAAGTGAGCGTCCACGTAAGTCCATTACGTTTGTTTTTTGATCGATTAACTTGTGTAAGCCATCGAACTCTAATCCTGCTTGCTCGTCTGTATCCGCTGTTAATGCTGCATCTCCGTAGAAAATTGCCCATTCGATACTTTTCACAATTACGCTAATAGCATCTTCTGTTAGGATAGTCATTGGGTCTGCAATGTTGTTAACTAAACCAGCAGCAAGTGATTGTTGTTTAGTATCACTTAAGAATTTCATTTGCACGGTTTTTTGACGGATGTTAGGGTCATTGATGCTGGCTACTCCGACTTCACGAACGAAACGGCTGTGCCCTGTACGACCATGTTGATTAAATACTGCATATTTTACTACAGTGTTGTTAACTTGACGTTTTGTAATTGCTGGGTAAATCGTAAAATCCGAGTTATCATAAGTTAATACTGTAATCTGGTCATCTAAAAATTCACGGCGTAGAGCAGATGCGTCCGGCTGTGTATCTGGTGTAATACCTACTCCCGTAGTAAAGGTTTTAGCTAATACTTCATCGATCTTGTCTTCCGCTGCTTTTGGAAGTTGGCGGTTATTTTTGTCTGCCATTTATGTATCGTCCCTTCTAAATTGAGTTTTATAGTTAAAAATACTTATTACCTACATTAAGAAAGATAGAGAGGTTAGGAGGAGGAACCTCTCTATCGAAAACCTATATCAGGTGTTCATGACATTAATATAGCACTTGGTACTGGTTTTTCTTAATTTTTGTTAAAATTAACAATTTCTTTGAATAATTCAATATCAGTCTCTGTACCTTGGTTACGTTTTACACGGTCGATAGCGTAACGAATTTCTGTACGTGTACCAACGCTAAGGTTATTAGCTGGGTTCGTGTAATATCCTACAACCTCTTTAACATGATCGACTGCATTAAATTCAGGCTCTTGCTCTTCCTCAGCCTGTGCTCCCTCTGAAGCTTCTGGAGCTTCTGGGACAGCTACGCCTTCAGTAGATTTAGAAACAAACTCTACTGCTTTACCTTCTGGCTCCTCTTCCACCTTGACACTCTTTTCAATGTCTTCAGCTTTTAAAGGCTCTTCAGTAGGTTTTTCATCTTTCTTATCTTCCTCTTTATCTTCTTCTTTCTCTTCACCTTCAGATTTAGAAACCTGTTCAGTGTTCAATAGAGATAGAATGTCAGATAGAGATTTCTTGATAGTAGCAAGTTCTTCTACTACAGATGAGTGCTCAGATTTTAAAGAGCTAACAGATTTAGCGACAACTTCAAAAGCATCGATAAAGTCTTGTTCAGTGATTCCAATTTCAGAATCTTCAGACTTCTCTACTTTCTCTTCGTCTTTCTTTTTAGCTTTTGCTTTAGCATCCTTAGCGTCTTCACCTGTTTTAGGCTTTTCTTCTTCACCAGCTGCTTTTTCAGCATCTTCCTTTTTCTTTTTTGAAGACTTTTCAACTTCTTCGTCTTCATCAGCTTTAGGCTCTGCTTCTGGCTCTTGTTCAACTTTAGCTTCGGGTTCTGCTTCTGGCTTAACCTCTGGCTCTGCTTCAGGTTTAACGGGCTCAGCTTCTGGCTGTACTTCGGGAACCTCTTTTACTTCAGGCTCTTTACCCTCTTTACCTTCTTCAGGTGCTTGCTCTTCCGACTTTTCTAGCTCTTCGTTATTAAGCTTGTCTAAATCTTCAGTTAATTTTTGAAACGTTACTTTTTCAGCCATTGTCTTGCTCCTTTCCATTATTCATTTCTTGCATTAGCTTATCGATCTTAGCGACAGCCTCTGCTCTTGAATATCCCTTAGATAACTGAAGGAACATTACCATACTCTCAGGATTAGAGCGTTCCATAGAGTCTAGATATGAACCTACTTCTTTCCATACACGACCAAACTCTTTCGGGTCTTTAATCGCTTTGTAAGCGTAGGATAGATTGTGTAAACTACGAGCAAATGATTCCGCTCTTAACGCCCCGGCATCGATTTGAGTGTCAGGTGAAATACCATAACCAGCAATGTAGCTTTTCATGAAAGCGTCCCATGTTGCCTCGGGATTAGCTGGGTTAGTAGTTACCGCTACGTTAGTGATGTATGTACTCTTAATGATACGAGGGTCATTTTTATCTCGTTCTTTAGCAAAGCCTTCGATCGAGAATCCTAACTTTCTTCCAATACCAGACTTGGCAATGTTATTAGCTAGGTCCCACATGGTTTTAGCATACGGATTGTTTTTGTAAAGTTTAGCTTCTACATACAGCCCAACATTAGGGTCAATATAAGACTCTTTTGTAGGTGCCCCGATAATATATTCATTTCCTTGGTGGTGTTCGTAATTGATGTAACCGTGTTCTAGGAAATGGCTTATATCGAGACCTGACGGGTCTATGATATCGTCTTGTAGGTCCAAGTCAGGAGTTGTAGCATAGCCACGTAGATACCAAGACTTTTCGGTATCATTCTCATTACTCTTTTGAATAGATTTCTCTATATCAATAGGAACAAACAGATCGATTCTACCTTCTTGCGTCTTCAGGGCTGTTCCCTCCCTTCTATTATATCATACTTCTTGTTATGACCTTAGTTACAGTCGCATTACTGCTATTAATATAGCAGAAGCACTACTTAGTTAGTAAAATGATGAAGGGAAGTTTTAAACTTCCCAATCATTCACTGCGGAGCCATCGTCTTTCTTTCCGCCTTGCGGCGTAGAGTTAGTGTTGTTCTCAGCCTTCAGCTGCCCGTCCTTGCCTACTTGTTTGTTATAGGTATCTTTACCATTAACATTATCCAAGTTACCGTTATAGCCTGTCTGCTGCGCTACAAACTGGTGCATTTCCATCTGGCGCTGTACTTCCATTTGCTGCTCTTGTAACATCTGACCGAGACGCTGTACGTGTACTCCAGCCAATGTAACGTCTCCACCTTCGATAGGAGGTAATCCAAGCTCAGCTCGAACGTCATTGATTGTGTAACCGATCTTAGCTTTAGCTTCAAGGATAGAAATAATTTCAAGTTCTGTCTTAGTGTCTCCACCGACAAAGTTAAAAACATATTTATCTCCGAATTGAGAAACGATATATTTATTGATAGCATCCTCGATGAATTTTAATAGAGGCTCTAACCCCTTATCCTTTGAGTTACGATACTTCTCTGAAGAGTTACCTTCATTTAATGTGTTACCAGAGCTACCCGTTGCCCCTCCACGGTTCGGGAAGTTAATTTCAGACGGGTCAATACTAAAGATAGAACAGATTACGTTGATCAAATAGTTCAACCATTTCTCAAATTCCATATCTTTAGATGATTGTGTCATGTTAACGAATTTAACATCTTCCGCCGTGATAACCGGGATTTTCCATGCCCCATTTAATCCACTAAACATAGAAGTCCATTCACGTCTGAATGCAGATAGAGCTTGGTTAGACTGTTCTTGTCCTGTTTTAATCTGTAACAAGCCTCGAGTCGTACCACCTTGAGCAAAGAAACGAGCATTGAATGACTCTGTATTTTGGTGATACATTAAGTGGTTAAGCGCAATCTCTAACTCTGGATAGCCATAACGCCCTACGGTAATGTCTGTACGTGGGTTATGTACTTCCCAAGCCATCTCTTTTGCTTTGAAAGAAGCTACCTTTTGCTGATCGATAACTTGTACATATCTATCTGCATTCTTCCCTTTTGGTTCATGCCCTTTATCATCTACAGCTACATATATCGTAGAGGAATCTACTGCTTTAAATCTGTTTAATTGTCCAGCAGAATCATAGATAAGTTCGAAATTTATTTTGTCATATGTCAATCGGTCCCGGACCAGTTTCTTGACAAAAGTAGCGAAGTTATCCTTTGTGAAATCATCTGTATCTTTACCTGTATGCTCTAGGAAAGACTCAATACGCTCAATATTCTTCTCGTCATGAGAAGTCATCTTCTTTAGTGGGTCCTTCAATCGAACTTCATAACCAATACCTTTATCGTTATAACGAGCTGGTGTACAGAATGTGGACACTTGGTTTACCCGTGTATTGATAATGGCGTTTAAGATGATATTCTTTCGGGACCAGATTTTAAGGGTCTGTAATAAGTTGTGGGTCCCTGAAATAGATGGAGCTTCTTTAAAGTCCGGGTTCATACTAAAGGCACCAATTAACGGCTCTTCGTACGCTTTTGCTCTTCCCGGATTCTTACTCTTCTGAATTGCTTCATCTTCGAGTAGCTTAATTCGAGTAGAGATGTTATCATGCTCAGATACTAACGTCTCTGGCTGGCTAGGTTTCATCCAAGGTAACCAATCAAATCTTCCCATTTCTATATCACTTCCATTCTAATTGTGACTTTCTACTGCTATCTCAATTTGTTCTGCTCCAAGATCGTAAATCTTAATCTCAGAACATTCCGAATATTTAAAAACTTTCCTGCTATTTAATACGTTTGTGTATGTATCCGTTAGTACTCCGTTCTTTCCAAGCAACAATACGCTATCGTCACTGAGTACATCTACTATAAGTCGTTTTTCTCCATCTACAATCGAATAGACAAATACGTTGGTACCTTGAATCTCTCGGTAATAGGCGATCACTTCAAGCCAACTTAGATGACCTACGACTCGTTTTGCTTCCATCCATTTTCTATCTTGACTGAAAGATGCCATAGCCGCCCTTCTTTCTGTGTATAATATAGAACAAATAAGTCTCTATTTTAATTATACCATACAAAAGCCGACATTAAGCTGCACCGTACGTATACCTTATTAATATAGGACTTCATATAAAAAAACCTGTGAGCGTCACCTCACAGGTCTAAAACAGAGAGTATGCCTGAAGTAGGAATCGAACCCACGACCTGCTGCTTACAAGGCAGCCGCTCTAACCTACTGAGCTATTCAGGCGTAATATGGTGCCGAGAGAGGGATTTGAACCCTCACACCGCTAAGGGCACCAGAGCCTAAATCTGGCGTGTCTCCCGTTCCACCATCTCGGCATTAAAAGGAAAGTTTAACCACCTACTCTCCCAAGGAGTCTTCGTCTTTTTCGGGACTAGAACACCAGTAAGTCCACTAAGCGCTGTTTGTAGGGGCTCCATCCATTCTCTCCCTACCTACTAAACTACCTACCCGGCATGTACCAAGCGTACTAGTTTAGTACCGATACATCATATCCCTGCTATCGGAACCAATCTAATTAATTAATAATCCCAGTAACCAGTAATTGATCTAGTAGTCTCTCCATATTGGTTTTTAGCTACAACCTTTACTGTGTAGTTACCTACCTCAGCTGGAATACCATGATAGTATGTGCCACTCGAGCCGTTTATTGTTTCTTTCAGCTCATCGTTAAAGTAGACTTCCAACGTTTCAGCTAGGAAAAAGTTTTTAAAGTTAAAATATAACTCATAGCCGGGGTAGTTCATACGATTATCAATGATCGCACGGTATACTACTGGAGGCTGCTCACTATCTGAAGGTGGGGTCGTAAAGTCTGTAAATGTTGTTGAAGATTTATTTGCTGATTTATCCACTGATATAATGTACAACTCGTAGTTGCTTAGTTCGTTTAGACCAACAAATTCTACAACATTTTCTGTTGTTTTAATTGTTTGGATAGGGTAACTTGCTGGCTCGGTGTAATAAACCTCATAGTAATCAACATCCTCTGAAACAGAAGGCGTGAATGATACTTTTACACTAGAGCTAGTAAGCTCGATAATCTCAATGTTCGTGACTTGCTCTGGGGCTGTAGTATCTAGCTGCAATAATAGCTTACCGTCAAAGTATAAGTCTCCACGTTCGTTTTGAGTAAACTTGCTTAATAGTTCTTCATTTAAAGCCAAATAGCGTTCCCTCCAATGATTGTAATAAACGACCCATCCCGGATTTGAACCGAGGATAACTGATAGACAGTCAGTCGTGTTACCGCTACACTAATGAGCCATGATTGGCACCTGCTCTAGGATTTGAACCCAGACTAAGGGTTTTGGAGACCCCTGTGCTACCATTACACCAAACAGATACGTTGACGGGGGAGTGAGATGTCCCACAACCTCCGCCATAATTGGACCCCCATCCCGGACTCGAACCGGGACTGCTTGCTTGGAAGGCAAGAGTCATAGACCTTTAGACCAATGGGAGAATAGCTCTGACCAGATTCGAACTGGCGTATCCCCGGTAGAAAGCCGGGTGTGTTAAGCCGCTTCACCACAGAGCCATAATATAATTTGGTTGTCCCGGTTAGATTCGAACTAACGACCTACGCCTTATCAAGACGTTGCTCTACCGCTGAGCTACGAGACAATGGAGCCGGATGGAGGGAATTTCACCTCTAGGTGGTACCACCTTTTTGACCTATCCGACATAATAAGAATGGTACGGATGGCAGGAATCGAACCTGCGACACTGCATCCCAAATGCAGGGAGTTACCACTACACCACATCCATATGGCTGCCCCGGTAGGACTCGAACCTACGACCGATCGGTTAACAGCCGATTGCTCTACCGACTGAGCTACGGGACAATAATGGCTACAGGGGCTGGACTCGAACCAACAATACACGCAGTCAAAGTGCGATGCCTTACCAAATTTGGCTACCCTGTAATAGTAAACAGTTTCTTTAGAAGCTTTCTAATTTCAGCGTCAAGTCTCCAGCAGCGCTACTATCAACGTAGTCACGCCTGAACTAGATCACTTCAGGGTTAAAACAGTAAACCCAGCTTATCCTACATATTTAGACGAGAGATATTCGAAAGCCTAAGAACAGAACCCTCATTCAACACACGAAGACAATAGTTCGTGTACTCAATGAATAGCCTGTAAATGGCGGACGGTAGAGGATTCGAACCTCTGCTCGGTGCTACCACCGACTAACTGTTTAGCAAACAGTCCTCTTCAGCCATACTTGAGTAACCGTCCAATAAAATAATAAAAAAGAGCCGTTAGGAAAGGGAGGAACGAAGTATGAAATACTTCTAGGCTCTATATTTATATTATAACCAACAATGTAGTTACTTAAACGTACAATCGTTGTTTTTATTGAAAAAAGTTTAGCTTGTTCATTTCTACTATAGAAAGAATCATCAGGGGAGAGACCTTTTTAGTCGTATTCCTGAACAAGCTAATATGGTGTGTATTTATTGTCAATCTAAGCCTATACTTACTATAACACACTCTCTATGGTAAGGCAAGCATTTGTCTATAACTTTTCCAACTTTTTTTGTCACATTTTAATTTTAGCTCGACCGTCTTTTTTATTATACTTTATTTATTAATCTAATATATAAATTATTTATTTATTAATATATAGTATATAAATATATAATAGAGAGCAGTTAAAATAAAATAGGACACTTTTTCTCAGGAATACTCTATAAACCCTTATGTATCAAGGGTTCTAAATAGGACAAAAACTTTTAACCACTGTTCAGGATTCATTTCTATATCTACTCTAGATCAGAGATATTGTACCTGAAAGGGAAACTATTTGTCAGGAATCCATTTTGTCCTATTTTAGCTTTTAGCTCAACCCTTATATTTAATTTTATTTATTAATAATTAATTTATATATAATAATATTATAAATATATAATACAGAGTACTTAAAATAAAATAGGCACATTTGTATCAGGAATTACCTCTAAACCCTTGGTATCACTACGATTAAAATAGGACAAAATAATTTCTAACCATTTATTGATTGTTTCAGGAGTATAAGGTACAATAAAAGAAACACATCTTCAAAAGCTTTTTTATAAAATGATGTTGACATTTAATCAATAAGGTGCTAAGATGTAATTAACAACAAAAACACACCAAATAATATTAAGGAGAGATAAATAATGAAAACACCGAAGAGATTGAAAAAATACAGAACAGATGCAGGACTTACTATTTATACACTGGCAGATCGATTAGCAAAAGAAATGGGTAAAAGTGTTAACTACTCTTCAGTAAGCTACTGGGAGAATGGAGAAAAGTTTCCAAGACAGAAAACATTAAGAGCACTAGAGGATATGTTTGGAGTTGGCTATCGTGATCTCTTCGATGACCTTACACCAGAGGAAATTGAAGAGTTAGAAAACAGATCAGTCAAGGAGGAGCATTAATATGGAGAAATATGCTGTATATGGTTCAGGAGCTCCAGAGAAAACACCTTACGAATATGATGTAGGGGAAGTAATTATCGTTAACAGTCATGATCGAATGATGTGTAAGAAAAAGGTAAAGCAAGGAAATAGGCTCATTCAGTATTTTTCACCGGGAAGAATAGTATATGACTTTGGGGAGGAAGAATAATGAAGGAAAGTAAATGTGGAGTTTGTAATCAAGAAATACCTATTAATCATTGTGCGCTGCACCGTATCGAGGACGATAAGACCCTTACAAGCTACCATATGGCACATGAGGGTCAACTATCGGAAATCGAACCGTGTGCTCTCTGCGGACTACACAGGCTGCTATGTGATAGATGTACGAACGCTTAACCCGGATTATTCCGGGTCTTACTTTACTCTAAAATAGGACAAAGTTGACAAGGAGGGTAATAAAATGTGTGAATATTTTGATTATTTAGAGCGATTAGCACACTTGAATTGGGCAACTACTCAGGCAGTACTTGAAATATACGGATTTAAAGTTACCTACTAGAATATACATAAAAAAGAGGACTAGATAAATTCTAGTCCTTTTACGATAGGTACGTAACCTTCATACTCTCGATCTGAGCAGGGTTTACAAATCTTTCTTCACCTGTAGCATCTAAAGCAGTTAACACTCGAAGCATAGGTCCTCGACTACCCACTAAATGATTCCCCACATAGCTATCAGGAGATTCAGGAACGCCAAGGCTGTTTAAATCTTCTGAAGGTACATAAAATTTTACTCCGCTTTGCATTGTTAATTCAATAACCTTTTCTCTCATTACCTTCCACACCTTTCAATTTTATTTGCCTCCACCAACTAAGCTGAAGACGTACGTGATTAATCCACCAAGGAAAGCCATAAGCGCATTCTCGATTAAAGCTCTTTGCTTATCACCTGTCTTAACATCCTTAGCCTCTAACAGCTCTATTTCTTTTTGTAGTTGCTCCACCCGATAAAACAGGTGGGACTGTTTCTCGAGTTGAATTGCCATGTCCTTGTCAAGAGATTGTACAATTGCCTTAAGTTCGTTTACAACCACCTTAAGCTCTGTAGTATCTGTTTCTTGGTTTTGGATTGTATCTTCAATACCTTTAAGCTTGTGAATAAGCTCATGATTTTGGTAAGCCACTAGAACCCCCACCTTTCTTTAATTATCAAAGACCAAAACTCCCTCTTTTCCCTTTATCATCAAGTCCTGTATCAAAATTTACTAAGAAATTCTCTAATACCTTCATGCTGATATCGTCTGCTACGCTCCCATAATTAGACTCTGTATTGATTTTAAATAGCACTCGACCGTGCTCTTTTAAGTCTAACTCTATTCTAATATATTTGTCTGGTGTACTGTTTGTACAGTACCGATATGTAAAATCAATAAGCAGTCCCAAGGAGAGCAGGCGGTGAATAGTAAACATATGATACTGCGATCTGTCCCTCTGTGTGAAATTAGCTACTAGATCACGAAACTCTAGTTTGACTGTATTGTGATATTTATTCTCCTTTATGCTCATAATGACTCTCCTTTCTGTCAACGGCTGGTACGAGTGTTGACACGACTAATAAAAATAACATCCCATTCTTGATAAGAACCGAGCTGTACAGCGCATAACCGAACAGTATAACATCTGATATAATAGAGATATAGGATATTCCTATAAACACAATTGACCTTAAAATTGAAAGAGGAAGTTTGAACCGCAACCCATTATAGAGGATTGAGGCGGTAATGAATGATAGGTAGCCCATAAGGATATACAAGGCTACAGTAATAATAATAGAATATATAATCATTTATACCCTCTCCGACTTCTGATTCTCTTCCTAATATAGGACTTTGCAGTGAGATTTTTCATAAAGTTTCCACAATCCACTATATTATAGTCAAGGACAAAATAACAGGAGGGTTGCACACATGCTAAATCGAAATCACTTAGTTATTAAAATATTACTCGTATTCTTTGCGGAAGCGGTCGCAATGACAACCGTTTACGGCTTTTCAGAGCTCATACACCCTATCCCCCATCCGTTAACAACACACATTATTGCAGGAGCTGCATTAGCCGTAGCTGTAGTTTGGCTATATAATAGGCACTTGCTAAAAAAGAAACAACGGGTGGAGGAGGAATTACAGGAACTGACGGGAGTAGTTCTGAAGAAGTTGCCAGAGGAACCAGAGAAGACGGACGAGAAAAAAGAAGGGTAGGTGCCAATTTTATGTTTGGATTAACTGATCAAGAGATGGAGAGTTACCGTAGTTTTGCACAGAATTTTGCCGTAGAGGAGCTTACACCACAAGTAGTTACGGACTCGGAACTATTAGCGCCTGTCCTTGTTAAAGGGGAAAAGATGTACCCGGATATGCCATTTGTAAATCAACTGGTTACAGACCTAGAGACGATCGTAACAATAACGACTACAACAATGGCTTACGATTATGCTCACTTACAAGCTGAAAGCGATTTACTAGAAGCGGAGATTATCGAAAAGCTACATACTAAATTTGAGACGTTTGTATTTAACCAGTTTCTCAGATACGGGGTATCTTTTTCTACAGAAGCTATCACTCGAATTGTCAGCCAAACAATATTAGAGCTACCGTATATGTATGCAGCCGTTATGGGTGACGAAGAATTTAACGAAGATACTTTCCTAGAGGAACGTTTACAAGCGTATAACGATTATCTTGATTCTAATTTTGGAGAAGACGATCTTACCGAAGAAGACGAGGAGTACTTCGATGAGGAGGATGAGGAGGAACTTGATAACTAAAAAAGAGATAGTTGCAAAACGGAAAAACCTATATCAGCTAGCGGAAAAGTACCATGACTTCAACAAAGGGGACAAACGGGTGCATACACCTCGACTATGTGTCGTGTGTAGCCGCCCCCTTTCCTCTTTAGTTATTAAAGAAGGAAAGTACATTACTTCCGTTTCACATGTTCACTTCCATTTAAACGAGTATTTTAAAGTTGATATCTGTAAAGACGTAGCGTCTTGTTACAGAACATTAGCGAAGAAAGGGGAGTTAATCAATGTCGATGGCGGATAACATCAGAAAAAAGATGCAAAAGAAAAAAGGAATGTCAAGTGAAAGTGAAGTACGTGACTTACTAAATGACAGCTTGTCACTTTCTTTACTCAAGTTTATTCAACGCCTACAGTCGGGAGATATTCCGATTGACAACATGGCGGACTTAACCCGTGTGTATGGGATGTATAAGGAGATTAATGGAATTACAGAAGCAATGGAGGGTAAAATGGGACAATCTGCGCTTCCTGAGATCAACATGAAGCAGGATAAGGCTTTAGAAGAGGGCATCCAAGAGGGTAAAATTACAGCAGACGAAGAGGGACGATTAGATGTTACAGATTTATCAACTGAAGATGTGGCTGAGCTATTACACAAGTTTGACATGGCTCAAAATAAAGAAAATGAGAGTGCGTTCTAATGATTAACAACATCGATGGAAAACTAATCGCCAATGTCGCTAAGCAGACATTTGGACGAACAGACCTAACAAAAGAAGAACTAGCTTATGTAATCACTATGCTCAACCCTTCGTCTTATCTTTTAAAGCATCACAAGGTTAAGAACCACCCGATTACCTTCCATATTAGCGGAAGAGATTCTGCAAAATATCAATCTCACCGACCTTGGCAAGTACAGATGATCAATGACCAGCATGCAAATAAGGCGGTTATCAAGTCTCGTCAGCTAGGACTATCTGAGATTGGTGTAGCAGAAATGATTCACTTTGCCGATCTACACAGCTACGCCGGGGTTAAATGTTTATATACATTCCCTACGAACCGACAAATGAAGGACTTCGTTAGTACCCGGATTAATCCTCTGTTGGAGGCTGGGTACTATTCGACTATTACCGATAAAAATGTTGACTCATTGGAAAAGAAAAAAATTAGAAATAGCTTCTTACTGTTCCGTTCATCTTCTAAAGGTGCAGCAGTAGAGGGTGTCGATATCGACTACTTATCTCTGGATGAGTATGACCGTGTATCTGCTTCAGCAGAAATCTCAGCTATTGAGTCTATGTCATCTTCTAACTTTAAAATCTTACGCCGTTGGTCAACACCTACGGTTCCGAACTACGGGATTCATGAACTATATGACAAGTCAGACCAGCATGTGTATATGCATAAGTGTGATCACTGCGGTTATACGCAGCAGCTAGATTACGAGAAAAATATTGAATGTACCGATGAGAGTGGAGTAGACTTGCTAGCTCAAACAGTAAAAGACGGAACATTCCGATTCGTCTGTCAAAAGTGTGGTAAAGTTCTAGACCGCTGGTATAACGGCTCATGGGTTCCTTTATACCCTACCCGTACTCAAGATGGCGGCGGAACTCGAGGATATCTTATCACTCAAATGAACGCTGTATTTATCTCTGCGGACCAGCTGAAACGTAAAGAACTTGAAGCTAAGTCGAAGCAGCATTTCTACAACTACGTTTTAGGGTTTCCATTTCAAGATTTAGCGCTTGCTGTTGTGGATGACGATATTAACAAAAACATCCGAGAAGATTTACCAGAACCACTTATGAATCGAGGGGACTATCGATTTATCTCTGTAGGTATCGATTGGGGTAACCGACACTGGATTACTATTCGAGGATTCAGAGATAACGGTATGATTGACCTTATTCGTATCTTTTCTGTGGAGCGCTCCCGAGGCGTAGCCAATATTGAGGCGGACCTAGAGGAAATCATTAACCAGCTTATTCCATACAGCCCGGATATTATCTGTGCAGACATCGGAGATAGCGGTAACTACGTTGAGAAGCTTATTCAGCACTTTGGTTATGGTAAAGTGTATGGAGTTAAGGTAAACCCTAACCCACGCTCTACGGGGCAGATTCAGCCTTCATGGTCAGAGCCTAAGTCACTAGTTACAATCGATAAGCTTACACAAAATAAGCGTCACATTTCAGATATGAAGATGAATCGATTAGGTTTCTATCGCCCAGATAGAGAGCTAGACTTGTATAAGCAACACTGGAAAAACGTTGTTATTCGAGATGAAGAAGACGAGAAGACAGCAGAAGTATACCAAATCATCACGAATAAAGGTGACGATCACTTTGCCCAATCTTCTGTGTACTCAATGGTAGGTATGGAACATGTTCTCGAGCCGTTTATTGTTGGCACACAAGAAAATGCTTTCAACTACACAGTCGTACAGAATGCTATGCCACAAGCTACAGATATTTTTGGACGAGGGTACTAGAGAGGAAGAAATTTTTTCCTCTCTTTTTTATTGACAGTATAATACAGACATGCTACAATGTGTATAAAGGAGGTTATAGCAGTGAAAAAGGCAAAATATAGTCTATCCGAATCTGGCATGGCTAGCCTAGTTGAGAAACTTACTAAGATCGCTACAGAAGTACAAAATCAGCCTGCTACAGGATTACAAGACGCTCAATTCGATACAAAGTTTGTCAAGCTAATGACAAAGGTTAAAGGTCTAGATGACGTTATCGAAAGAAACGATCAACTGTCCAAGACGTATCAAGGGCTACTAAGCATGTACGGGTTTGATACAATGTACGATATGTACCTTTACGCTAAATCTTGTGACTCCCTCCCAGAGGAACTTGTTAAAGCTAAAGACTACAGTAAGCTAGTACCAGTAAAACGTAAGGTCATGAGAAATGGAAAAGAGACTGAGATTACTGTGTACGAAGACCCGGGCAAAAGCGGAAGTGAACCGAACGAAGGAAACAGTGAAGGCAGAAGTACTCCCAATGCCACTGTAAGCCACGCTCGAGAGCTTAGAGGTAAGATTCACGCTGATAGTGATACAAAGGATACGAAGAAGGTTGCTAAGCTCAAACAGGCAGCTAAAGGCTTATCCCAAGGTCAACAGTTTCAGGATAGCTCAGATTATTATTTAGAATTAAATGGTCCAGACGGAGAGATTGCTGGAATAGTAGGATACTCCAAAGAAGGTGAATACCTTGTAATGGATTTCTACAAGACCAACGGTCAAGTTCCGGGCATTGCCGCTCGAGGATTCTCAGAGCTTATTAAGCTAGCAGTTAGTGAGAATAAGGGCGTAAAAGTAGAAGACAACCCACAAGCTCGTCCTGTATTTGCAAAGTTTGGATTAGAGCAGGACGGGAACCAATGGAGTGTAGACGCAGCTGATCTTCAAGATGTATTTGGAGAGAGCGGTAACGAGAGTGATTGATAGAATCTATGTTATAATGATAGTAACGGTAGTAGGATATACGCTATTACTGGCTTTTGGATTCCTTATGGCAGTAAGATCAGCTAAAAAAGAGGTCAAGCTGTATAAACAGACAATAGAGAATGTTGTTAATGAACTAAAAGACATTATAATCGAGGAGGAAGTTAATAAGATGAATATGGACAAAGGTAATAATAAAAATAGATTAGATCACGAATTTACGGTAGCGGTACCACCACCATTAACGGAACGATTCTTCGCTGAAGAGAAAAAGGGTTTAACATTAACAGGTTTATTAACTAATAAGCCAACAGATCGAGATTATGCGGAAATTTTAGACATGTTGGTGCATTTGGCTAGGAAAACATTTAAGGACTATAACTTCTTAATTGCCAAATCTTCAGACGAGTCAAAAGATACAAATTTCTTGCAGCTCGTAAGTCACTCATCTGAGGACCCGGAACTACATAAGAGAATCTTTAGAAAATCAATTGACTGCGGCGCAGAGTACAAAGTTCTTGTAGAAAAATTTGCAGATTTAGTAGCAGCCGGAGAAGTAATTGACCTTGGAGATGACGTAGTAGTTATCACAGATGACAACACAGGAAACCCACCAACAGGTGTATCTCCTATCAACTCTGGGCTAGAGGGCGGAGAGATCGCATTTATTATCAGTTTCATTCAGAAGGATAACTTCCCTGCATGGCTAGAAAATACGTTCCCTCAACCTGAAGAAGAGGAAGCAGCGGAATGAGTGGAGGGAGAAAAACTCTCCTCCATTCTTTAAAAGATACAGTGGAGTTCTTCAAAGAAAGGCAAACTGTCGGTCGAATGAAGACAGAGCATGAAATCTTTATTCCCGTAGAGCTTATGAAGGACCAAGCTAAAGAAACTGAGGAGTTTATCAAAGCTGCTAAGTTCATTAACGCTGCTAAAGAGTGGCAATGCCCTGTGACAGCTGAGCAAGTTAGCGTAGGTAAATTCTCTGGAGTTACCTTCGTATTTACGTTTAGCTCAGATACCGTTTTTGATTCCATTATTAGGGAAATCGAGACTAGGTTAGTAAATAACTAATCTGGTCTTATATTAAAAGAGAACATAATTTGAAAGGAGCAATTTACATGGCTAGTTTAGAAGGTCTTCATCCATATGTAAAAGCAAAAGCCGAAGAACTAATTGCTAACGCTAATAAACGTTTAACTGGTCCATATACTATTACGATCACTCAAGCGCTTCGTACAAAAGCGGAGCAGAATAAGTTGTATGCAAAGGGTCGTACTCAAGCACAGTTAAATGCTGTAGGTTTAAGTGGCGTGAAAGCAGAGCCAAGTGAGGACAAAGTAACCAATGCCCGTGGCGGATACTCTATGCATAACTATGGTTATGCTATTGACTTTGCGCTTAAGTCCACAGATGGTACGAAAGTTGTTTGGGAAATGGGCAAAGACTTCGATGGGGATGGCAAAGCAGACTGGATGGAAGTTGTAGAAGAGGCTAAGAAATTAGGCTTTGAATGGGGCGGAGATTGGAAGAGCTTTAAAGACTACCCTCACTTCCAAATGACTGCTGGTTTAACGGACAGGCAAGTATACAGCGGTATGGTACCTAAATTCCCTGCATACAAACCAAATACATCTTCTGTATCAGCACCAGCCAACAGTCCGGGAATCTATCAAAAAGGTGATTCTGGGGCAGAGGTTAAGAAGTTACAGCAAGACTTGTTAACATTAGGTTACAAGTTACCTAAGTATGGTGCAGACGGTAGCTACGGAGACGAAATGATTGCAGCTGTTAAAGCATTCCAGAAAGATAATGGACTGACAGCAGACGGTATCGTTGGTAAAGATACAACTACTAAGCTGGCAAGCCGTATTCTAGAAGCGAAGACACCTAAAGCTGAGGACTTACCTAAAGTAACAAGTTTAGGAGACAAGTACTCATTCCAAGTTAAGGCGCTAAAAGATATCAGTGTATATAAATACGCAAACTTATCTGGAGCATTCCGTACGTTAACTAAGGACACTATTTTTTCTGTCTATGGTTACACTGAAGACGGTAACGCCTATGCTGTTCCCGGTGGTTTTGTATCGGCTAAAGAAGTAGAAGCTTTACTTGTTACAATCACAACAGGTGGACTAGCAGAGGCAATGGAAGCTGAGTTCCGCACATTCCTTAAAGAGGCTAAGATCGGTTCACAACTTAACGTATACGTTACAGGTAACCCAAGCTCTACGATTTCTGTAGGCGGTCTAGACCTAGTATCAGTTAAGAAGTTCCTCGATCAAAAAGGCTGGTACTATAAATAATAAAAAAAACTTCCTTCGGGAAGTTTTTTTTATTTTATATTGACAGGCTATAGGATATAGTGTATATTAGAGTTAAGTTACAAAACCTCCCAAATGTAGCTCGTAGCATAAAAACCTCCCATTTTTATGCTATAATGAAAGTAAGATACCACAAAATATATCATTCAGAGAGGTTGATTGTATTGGCTAGTGTTTATAAAGATATCAGATATAAATGGTTAATCGAAAAAGGATTTAACGTATTTGGTGATGAACACCAACTAGCATACATGCAATCACTGTGGGCTCCTAAAGAAGAGGTGCAGGCTGTATTCTGTGACTCTAAGAGTGGGACAGGTAAAACTACACTAGCTGTCTTAGCCGGAGCGTACGAGGTCGAAAAAGCTACAGACTATGATAAAATCGTTTACATAAGAAATGCAGTCGCAACTAGAGACCAAGGATTCTTACCGGGTGGAGTAAAAGACAAAGAAAGACCTTTTATGAAACCGTTTATTAGTGCCTTAGATAAGGTACAGCCGGGTCTATTTGAGGTATGGGCTGGAGAGAGAAACCGAGATGATGACGATGACGAGGAGTTCCAAGGCATTAAAGCTGAGGCTATAACTACATCTTACGAGCGTGGAGTAACATATGAAAATGCTTTTGTTATCTTAGACGAAGCGCAGAACATGAGTCTTCATGAGCTACATACTATTTACACACGTTGCGCTGATAGCTGTAAGATTACTACAATCGGTAGTACTCAACAATTAGATGACCCTAAAATACAACGAATCAATGGCTTACTGCCATTTGAAATCTTTATTCAGCACTATAGAGGTACTAAAACTAAAGAGCATACGCTATTGAAAAACTATAGAGGTTCTTTTGCGGCACACGCAGATGAAATCCAAGAAACAATCAAGATGATGACAATAGGAGGAAATGAATAAATGGCTGAACATGCAGTAGAAATTTATAAAAAATTTAGAAATGTAGAAAATCAGCTTCGTTATATCCGTTCAATGTACGAAAATAGTACGTACATTAATAACAAGAAAGACATGAAGCTTTCAGAGTTAACAGCTAAACAAGCAGGGTTCCACGAAGCGGTAGAAGAATTAGTTGACTTTGCCAAAGAGCTTCTTACAGCAGTCAATCTTTCAGACGATAGCTTAGAATCGGATGAGAATATGGACCCAGAGAAAACTAAAATTCCTCCATTAAAAGGCTACTTTGATAACACGGTTGTTGAGAACTATATCCAATCTCGTATTGAAGAAGCAGCGGAACGTAGTAAAGCTAAAGAAGAAAATTTTAATAAAGGTATTTGCGCTACAAAATGTACACCGAGTACATGTGCTTGTGAGGTGGATAAATCACAGCCGGAAGAGGAAGAAGGAGAATACTTAGATTATATGTTTGACGGTCTATGTTACGAACAATTCCTTGACAAGATTCAGGAGATGGGTTATACACTTGATACAGTACCTGTAACAGGCGGATTCTTAGCCGGAGTGGTAGTTAACAAAGATTACTGTAAAACATGTAACTGTCTTAATGAGTGCGCTACAGCAGAGGAGCCGCTTAAGGTCTTTTCAATGAAGATGGACGGGTTTGAAATGGAGGGTTACACGGATGGGGTAGCTTTTAAACAGAATAAAAGTGAAAACCTTCTTGAGTATGTAACGAATGTTAGTAACATGGTATCGTTCCAAGTTAACTCTACGTTAGACTTTATTGAAGAAAGTTATGCAAATGTTAAAGAGTTTACGGAAGACGATATCGAGGTATTGCGCTTCTACCTTTCTAGCTTACCAGCAAACTCAAAGCATGAGATCGATGAGCTAAGCGATAAAGGAATCGTACTAGCGTTTAAGAGACGCATTTTGCACCTTAAAAAATAAATAGGCAGCCCAAAATCTAGCAGTCAAGCCTCTTGGCTGCTATTTTTTGCATATCATACAGTAAAGTTACAGAGTTAATATAGGAGGAGAAAACAATGACTAAACTTTTCTTTGATTTTGAATTTACCGGGTTACATCAACACACCACACCGATTAGCTTAGGGATAACGGCAACTAGTGGTCACCAATTCTATGCTGAGTTTACCGACTACGATACACGCCAAGTAGATAACTGGATTCAGGAAAATGTAATAGATAACTTAAGTTTCAATAACGAACCTCATTTTGTGCGTACCCTTGGATTATATACTGTCTTAAAAGGTAATGCCCGAATGGTAAAAGAAGAGTTACAGAAATGGTTAAAACAATTCGATCACGTAGAATTTTGGGGAGATTGTCTAAGCTACGATGGAGTGCTATTAAATGCTATGTTGGGTGGGGCATTTGCTATCCCTAAAAATGTAGACTATATCTTTTATGATATTTGCACTCTATTTAAAATGTTTGGCATTGACCCAGATATCAGCCGTGAAGCATTTATTGATAAGCCGATCAATGGGAAGAAACATAATGCACTTTATGACTCATTAGTGATTGAGGCTTGCTACGAGAAGATTCTTCGTAATAAAAAGCTGTATGAAACCAAGCTTTAAAAAAAAAGTTACAGCCTTTCCAAAATTTTCAGAAATTGTATTGACAAGCAAGGGTTTGTATTATATAATCAAGTTACAAGGTTGATAGAGAGTCAACAAGCTATCAACCTTACTAAAAAACGGGGGTGTATAAAATGGCTTCAGGTGCTAAAACCAGAACGCAACAAACGCATTTAGAGTGTGAAATTTGTGAGAATATTGTTCCTATACATAGGAAGAGAGGAAAGATGAAAGAAAGAAATCATATTAAACATATGTACTGCTTCAGATGTAAGGAAACTACAGCACATATTGAAGTTAAAGAAGCAGCTTTCTTTCCAGCATGGTTAAAAGAGAAGATCAAAGAGGAGGAACAATTCGATGTTGAACAATAAAGTAGCTTTCAGCGCACAGTATGGGTCCGCTAACTATAACTTAATGACTCTAGCTTCTGACGAGGACTATATCACATACTATTACCCAACATTTGAGGACTTGTATAAGAGAGCCGATTGGAGTAAACCAAGTAAGGTTACAGAGGCTGTAGATAATTCTTGGAATGATGTTAGAAGATTGAGAGAAGGATTGATTAAGAGTAACCCAAATACAATTGAAGTTTTATATTCAGTAAAGGTTAGTCATAACGAGGACCCTATCTGGAATGACTTATATGGTATCCGTGAGGAAATTACTCGAGTTAATCTATCTCATCTGTTTGACGCTTCGTTCGGAATCTTCCATAACGCTATGAAGTTATATAAAAAGAAGATGGATAGAGGGGATGAAGTAAAAGCGAAGAAGGATGCAGCTAACGGGTTCAGAGTAATGCAGACTATCTATGATTATTATAAAAAAGACTATACCGATTATGCTAGCTGCTTATGGTATGACGAGCATATTGATAAGGGCGCTAGAGATCATCTACTTAGAATGAAACAAGGTCTTACTAGTGAAAAGTTTATTAAAGAGCAAATGGGTCAATGGTACGTCATGGCTGAGCAATTAAGACCTAAATTCCACTCCCATTACAGACATGATGATCTAGTAGATTATATCGACCACATCTTTGAACAAAATGTAAAAGCAAACTTAATTGAAGAACTAGGAGGACATTAATAATGCATGCAGATTTAGTCTATAACAATATGGCAGCACGAATTTTAAACGAGGGTAAACGTAAAGGAGACCGAACGGGAACAGGAACTATCTCTCTATTTGGACCACAAATGGAATTTGACCTAAAAGAGGGATTCCCAGCACTAACAAATAAAGCTATCCCTATGCGTATTGTCGGAGAAGAATTGTTCTGGTTTGCTAGAGGAGATACAGACCTTAAAAGTTTACTAGAGAAAAACGTTAACATCTGGACCGATGACGGTTATCGAGATTATAAAAGTAAATATGGTGGTGAACTAACAAAAGATGAGTTTGTAGAAATGGTTAAAGACTTAGGATACGACTTAGGACCTATCTACGGGAAACAGTGGCGCAGTTGGGAAGTTAATACACCTACTTCAGAAGATTTTCCGGGTCTAACGTCTACTGAACATATCGACCAGTTACAGGATGTTATTGAACAGATCAAAAATAACCCGGACTCACGTAGATTGCTAGTTACAGCGTGGAATCCGGCAAAAATCCCAAGCATGGCTTTACCTCCATGTCATGTACTATTCCAATTCTACGTACAGGATGGAGAGCTAAGCTGCAAGATGTATCAGCGTTCAGCGGATTTCTTCTTAGGTGTACCGTTTAATATCGCTAGCTATGCACTATTAGTACACATTATCGCTAAGATGACCGGCTTAGAGGTAGGAAAGTTCATTCATACATTTGGTGATGCTCATATCTACTCTAACCACGAAGAGCAAATTAAGTTACAGCTATCTCGTACACCACGACCGATGCCTAAGCTGATCGTGAAAACTGTACATGATAGAATTGAAGATTACACAATGGATGATATTGAGCTAATTGACTATAGCCCCCATCCAACAATCAAAGGTAAATTATCAGTAGGAAACTAAAAACAGGGAGGAACATTAAAATGAAAAAAGAGACTAAGATTGCCTTATGTGGTGAAATGAGAACTGGGAAAGATACGGTAGCGGAGTACCTAGAGGATAAATACATCCTCTATCCGTTCGCCTTTGCTGACGAATTAAAGAAGGATTTCCATTTACAAAACCCACATATCCCTCAATTCCCTAAGCCTGTAAGAGGCTATCAGTTACACGGTCAATATAAACGATATACGCACGGAGAAGACGTTTGGGTTAACCTTTGCTTTGATCAGATTAACAAAATTAGACGAGTTGCCCAGAATTATAACATTACAGGCTCTGAAGCTGTATTCTCTCCTCTAATTACAGACCTACGCCAGCCTAATGAATTAGAGAGATTACGTGCAGAAGGTTATATCATTATTCGAGTAGAGGCTCCACTAGAGGTACGTATTGAGCGTATGAAAGCTGCTGGAGATGAGTTTGACGAAAATAATCTTAATTTTGAAACAGAGAAGCATGTAAAAGACTTTGATGTGGACTACGTTATCCAAAACGATACTACGCTAGAAGCGCTATACTATAACATAGATATGGTTATGTTCAACATCACAGGTGAAAAATTAAAGTAAAAAAGTTATTGACAAGTTACAGACAATGTTATAGACTTAATACAAGCAAAGGAAAGGGAGGAAATAATATGAAAAACGAGTTTAAATTAAAACAGTGGCAGGTAAAAGGTCACGAACAAGAGGTTACAGAAGAGTTTGAAGGTACTGTTAAAGAGTACTTCGAGGAGCATATGAGACGTATTCATGAAGATCAAACAATATTTAAAGTAGTAAATTCTAGTCTCGGTGAGAACGGATTTTTCATAGAGTTATCAGACGATTCAGCTTATACAATTAAATGTACCGCAGAGTTAGTACAGGGAGGAGAATAATAGATGCTATTCACTCACAGAAACTTAGACGCACCATTTACAGAATTAGTACCCGGCTCTACTAACGAGCAAACGGTACGAGAGTTTATCAGAGAATCAGAAGAGGCTTTCGGTTTAGGGCAAAAGGAAATTAACGCTCTAAATGAAACGCAGCTTAACCAATACATCGACTTCCTAGACGAACTTTGGCTTAAGTAAGAATGCTAGAGTAACCGAGGGGAGGTGATACAGTTGCATGTGGCAATGATCGCAGCTATTGGAAAGCGAGGTGAACTGGGTCTAGACAATAAGCTATTATGGCATATCAAAGAAGACTTTAACTGGTTCAAGAAGCATACCAAAAATAAAACAATAGTTATGGGAAGAAAGACATTTGAAAGCATTGGTAAACCGTTAAAAGGGAGACTAAATGTAGTATTAACTAGGGACCCTAATTATAATCCACACCCGGACGTATTGGTAAGGACCGATATAGCTCAAATATTCTATGAGTTTAGGTATGATACAGAGCTAATGATTATCGGAGGAGAAACAATCTACCGAGAGTTTCTACCTTATACGAACCGTCTATATCTTACAGAGATCGATAAAAAGTTTGAAGCAGACGCATTTTTCCCCGAATTTGATAAGGAGCCTTGGGACAGATACTTCCAATTAAAAGGCTCTGAGGACGTTGGTTTTGAGTACAGTTTTAATGTATATAAGAAAAAACTAATCCTAGAAGGGTGGAAAAATAATGTTATACTTACATGATGTGTGGACGAATTGGGTTTCTGGAATGGGGAAGGCGCACCACGTAATTGCGTTTCATGAGTGGGATAAAACAGATGGAGTAGAATTAACTGATCAAACACCTTTACTATACGTAACGAAAGAGCTTATGGATTTCATTGAAAATGGTTGCGGAGAACTACCTAAAGAAATGCTAGAAGCAATCGAAGATAGATCGTACATTAGAAAGAACCATGACAGAATCCAAGTGAAGTATGCAGCAGTAATTACGGACGGTATCCGGGTAATGGCATTCGATACAGTTGAATCAGTTGTACCTACTAAGAAAAGTCGTTTAATTCCTCGTCAAGAGCAGTTAGTATACGAAATGATTGCAGGGACCGAGGAATACGATTACGGATTCAATCCAGAAGACCACGAAGTTGACATGTCAGGTGAAGTAACTGTAGGAGCTCAAATCTTAGACATCAAAGATGTACATATGATTGGTTTGACAAGAAGAGAGCGTGATATGAAAGAAATCTTAATGAATTGCTTGTTTGAGCTAGTATGCTCTGAGAATATTAACGAGGTACGCTACTGGTACACAGAGCTCTTCCCGGGCTCAATGGTTGATATTATGGAAGAAGAAATGACTATCGAAGACATGGTAGCAGATATGCACGATCACCTTTCAGAAGGGTGGGATGAGCAGCACGTTAACTTCGGACATAAATTTGTACCGTACTACGATCTTTATACAGAAGATTGGAAGCACCTCCATAAGTTAAGAGCTGGAGGTCCGAGAGGAGAGGCAGTATGAGTTATGCAGATGACTTAATAGATTCTACGTTTGAGCAAATGTGGGCAATGGAACGTAGGGATGCACAAATAGAAGAGGAGTTAGCTGTAGGAGAGTACCTTCATCAAGTAGACCTAACTACTATACTGGGAGATACAAGGGGCGTATTACAGTCCCTCTCTCCTCATAAGAAGATAGATAAGCTCCCGGCAACAGCTCAAAGCATCTTTATACAAGGGATAGCAGGCAGAAAACTATCCGATAAACAAATGTACGCATTGGGATTATTTGTCACCCGGTACGGAAGGTTATCTTAGTTCGTAAAGCTATATTAAGATAGGTCTCAGCAGAGGCTCTATCAAATATAGTAGGGAGAGAAAGAAATGGCAGCGGATTACAGACAAGTAGGAATCGAAGCATACGGAGACAAATGTGAAATCTGCGGTTATCATATCGTAGAGGTACATCACATCGATTACCAAGAGCATCAAGCAATGGAGAATAAAATCCGTGCAGCAGTAAAGAAAGGGCAAGACATTACGGAGTTACTAGAGGAAGCAGCTAAACAGGGCTGGGTAGGCTGGGACGGTCACCAATTAGATAAAGCTACACAAGCTAAAAGCCTTTCAGTACTTTGCCCTAACTGTCACACTCTAGTACATCGTATTGATTGCGGTATGAAAATACTAGGGGCACTAACGCCTCGTAAATAGGAGGAAAATTAAATGGCTAAAGCTAAACCAGTAATTGCAAACGATATCATGGTCTGTTCTCATTGTGGGCACGAAGACTATTATTATGAGAAATATGCGGCACTAGACTTAATAGGTCCAGAACATCAGTTCACTTTAAGATGTGATAAGTGTAAGAAGGAAAGTGAAGTACTTATGAAGGTTACACTAACGTTTGCTAGCTTCCCTATAGAGGAGAATAACAAATGAAAGTAGTAACTACTTACTGTGATGTATGTGACAATGTATGTATGGATAAAGGTGGAGCTAACCATGCAACTATTAAATGGGTTAGTGGAGATGCATTAGATATCCATATCTGTGACAAATGTAAAGATGAATTACACTCTCAAGTAGAGGTAGCTTATGCTGGTTACGAAGGGTATAAGCAAGAGCAGCTAGGATTGTTCAGAAAGATATTAAAAGCTCTACGTTATAAATAAGGGGGAGCCGTAATGTTATATGTGAGTAGATATATAGAGCTTATTAGGATACATGCTTATGGAAATCCTAGTTATACTTATCCTAATAAGCCTACCCCTATAACCCTAGAACAGTTGGAAGAGCTAGTCAAGTACACAGATAACCTTAACCATAACCTAAAGCATGAGCTAGAGGCTAGGAAACGAATGGAGGGCAAGTAATGGTATTTATACTACTAATTGGTTTCATTGTATTCTGTGTGACAGTTTACTCACTAGCAGAGCTATCATTACAGCATAAGCGAGAGCTCGAGAAGATTAAACGATCAGATTATATTTGTCAAACGTGCAGAGGAAAGACACCAGTTGTTGTACATACTAACCCTTTGCAACCTTTAGACCCTAGACTTTAATTACGTAAAGTAGAACACACGTTAGGAGGAAAACCGTTGTCATTACATAAGGATATAGACGAACTTCGTATAGACACAGCTAAGATGGACCCAGAGAAACTAGAAGAGTTTAAAAGAGAGTGGACTAAGTTCTTCCATTACGGGTATGTACCAGAGGTAAAAGACGCAGAACATATTCGCTATATTAATAGGGACGAATAAAATACATTATAGATTGGAGTAAAGAAAATGGCAGACTTATATGCAAATTTTAAAGAGTTAGCAGCAGCTAACGTAGAAGGAAAAGACTACAGTATCACAGTAAAGGACCGAGGGTTACAAAAGGTAGCAATTGCTATCCACGGTGGAGCTATCGAGGGAGGTACATCGGAACTAGCTAAAGCATTTGCAGAAGATACTCATTCATCTTTATATCTATTCGAAGGTACTAAATCATCTGGAAATACAGACCTGCACGTAACCAGCACACATTTCGATGAGCCGCAGGGATTAAAGGTAGTAAAGCGTTCAGTCCTATGCGTCTCATTCCACGGGTACTCAAGCTCTACGAAGCATACTCTTATTGGTGGGGCAGACACATATCGTAAAGAGAGAGTATTTGCGGCACTACAAGCAGCAGGGTTTAGTTGTGAGTTAGTATCAGAGAACAGTGGATTAGCAGGACGTGAGCCCGAGAACATTGTAAACAGAACCCTGTCATATAAAGGTGTGCAGTTAGAGATTAGTACAGCACAACGTTCCGCTATGTTTGGTACAAACACTTCCGCAGGTCGTGAAGGTTCTAAGACAGCTGAATTTGCTAAATATCTTGAAGCAGTTAAACAAGGGTTTGTAGGTATCTAGGATTTAACAATATCATTTTACTTAGGAGGAGAAGTAAATGGAAAAGTATACTACTAATAACCAAAATTCAATTACAGTTGTTTCACAAAGCGGACAGGAAGTTGTATTAGAGGCACATGACCTATTAGGTTCTGTTACTCTTAATGGACATGAAATAGATAACCTTGACAATGCTAAAGTTGCTTTAAATCTTATCATTCGTGCTATGGCTACAATGGTAGATCGAGGTAACTTACAATGAGAAAAGGCGATATCTACATTCATACCGCTAGTGGTGGTTTATATACGTATAAAGCGGTTGTTGTACCTTACGGAGGGTTTAATCCTAATACTCAAGTAGGTACCGTAATTAAAGCAACACATACAGAAACTGAAGAAGAGGTCAAAGTACTTATGCTTCCTATGCAGCATGTATATATCTCCGGGTTAGATCATCCGACTGTATTATATAAGTCTCACAAGGACGGTAGACTATGGGTCCGCCCGGTCGATATGTTCTTCGGTAATAATGATTACGGAGCTAAACGTTTTATGCCTTATAATCCGGGAGAGCCACAATGATTAACTTATACGTAGATGATCTTAGGGATATCCCAAACGACTTCCGTGGAGCCCGTTCATTTAATGAGGCTATTATGTTCCTTAAAGCCTACCCGATCAACATTCTCTCCCTAGACCACGATCTAGGGGAGGATTGGGAAGGTGATCTTCTCCCTACTGGAGATGACCTTGTTAACTGGATTATCGAATATGGCGCAACTAAGAGTCCTCTTATCATTAATCGTATTTACTTGCATACCGATAACCCCGTGGGTAGAGATCGTATGTATAAAGCACTTGTTAGAGCTAAAGAGAGGGGATTCATCCACTCGAGAACAGTTATCCATCATTATGGTATAACACCGAATAAATATACAGACCATAATTCCCTATAATAGAAAAACGTTATAACAAATATTTAGGTCGAGCCCCTATATTGTATGTGTACGAATTAATTTTAATACACGTACAGAAAGGGGTTTTTCTATGTCCATTTTCAAAAGAAATCGTGAGGTTCGACTTATCCCAACTAAGGTACAATCTGTACACACATTCTCAGCTGAAACCATTCCAGACGGAGTAAAGATGATCAATGCTCAGTCTCAATGGAATGCAGGGAATGAAGGGAAAGGCGTAGTTGTAGCAATTATCGATACAGGCGTAGACTATAACCACCCGGACCTGAAAGACAATATTATCGGTGGGAAAGACTTCACTGGTAAAGGAGACTATATGGACGGTCACGGACACGGTACACACGTAGCAGGTACGATCGCAGCTACTAATACTGGTGAAGGTATCGTAGGTGTAGCTCCTAAAGCTAAAATCCTTGCACTTAAAGCTCTAAAGGATGACGGAACAGGGGATATGAACTGGACGGTCTCCGCTATCCGCTTTGCCGTTAAGCAAAAGGTAAACGTGATCAACATGTCTCTAGGTGGACAGCACTCTTACGCTTTACGTAAAGCTGTTCAGGAAGCGGTAGCAGCAGGTATTGTTATTGTTGCAGCAGCTGGTAACGAAGGGGACGGGGACGAAGCTACAGAAGAACTTTCATATCCGGGAGCTTATCCTGAAGTAATGGAAGTAGGTGCTGTAGACTTTAGCGGTATGTTAGCAGAGTTTTCGAATACGAACAGTGAGGTAGATATCTTAGCTCCGGGAGTTGACGTATTCTCTACGTACCCTAATGGTAAATATGCTCGTATGAGTGGAACGTCAATGGCTACACCTCATATGACGGGCGCAGTAGCTCTTTTAAAGTCCATTGCTATTGCCGACTATACCAAAGGTACCCACATTCTCGATCTAACCGTAGAGGAGCCTGTAGAGCCCCCAAAAGAGGACCCGGTACCAGAACCTTTACCAGAACCTGAGCCTGTTCCGATTCCATCACCTGCACCTGAAACGGAACCAACGCCAGTTCCACCGCCTGTAAAGACAATTTCTCCATTGCTGCTATTCCGTTTGATCTTATTGCTCTTACGTAAGAGGTAATGGAAAAATATGGAAGCTATAGTTTTGCCTGTAAAATTTGAGGGTATATATTTATACCCTCTTTTTTCTGTTCTGGCTGGTTAGGAGTCCCACTTATATAATCACGGGGGAGGGGTAAACTAATCCTGTATATAAGTACGGGAGGGGGTTAGAGTATGAAGACATCTAAGAAGGATATGCATATATCTGATATGGCAATGGTTCTGATAGCAGCAGTATATCTTATCATCTTTTTAATCCTTTTACCAGCCGATCAGTAGTGGGTCGGAAGGGAGTGAGACTATCCTTATGAACTGGTTATTTGGAGCGATCATCATTATTCTATTACTGTGGCTTGTGTTGTCGTTATAGGAGGAAAGGTGAGGGAGGTTATTATAGCCTCTCTTTATTTGTATTTGTATTTACGTTTAAGATACCCTTATATTTACGAAAAAATTTTTGTGGAAAAATTCGAGCCCTAGGTAGAGACTATACAGGGGGACCCTTGTCTTTATGGTAAAAAATGGTACGGGGAGGGGTTTGTCGAAGAATGTAAAAAAGAGGAAGCTTGTCGCTCCCTCCCTTGTCTTAGTAGAAATCCTTCTGGCTTATCCCGTTATACTCCCAAGCGTTCATTCCATCGTATTCCATTTGAGCTTCATAATCCTCTCTCAAGCCTTCAAGCTCTGTTTGTGCATCCTGTAAGCGTTCTGCTATCAGCTCCGCTCTCTCTGGTGTGCTAGCGTGGTCTAGCTTCTCTTCTAGTCTTTCGATTCTGTCTTCAAGAGCCTCAATATTAATTTTTAATTCGTTCATGTGAACATCTCCCTTATTCATATTATTTTGTTATTGCCTTGCTATATACATATTATCTCATGTTCTTGACGTAAAGTCAACACATATATAAAACTTTTTCTATAAAAGAGAGGAATAAATCCTCCCTCTATTATTCCCAGCTGAAGTAGCCGCCTGCCTTAGCCTCTGCATATCCTATGATATACCTTGCTTCCTTCAGCTCTGCATATGCATCACCTGTGAAGGCTCCGCTCTCTAGAGCTCCATTAACCGCTCTCAGAACATCTACCTTCTTATCCCACCACTCTCGATGCTGCGTAGCGTCTTGGACAAGCTTAGCAGCCTCCTTTAGTTTCTTAGCTGCTTCTAGTAATTCAGTTGTCGTTCGATACAAAATCATCAAATCCTTTCCTTTGGTATAATTTAATTATAGCAGAGAGTTGACTTTACGTCAACCCTCATTTATATTTATTTGTAGAATATTCTTCTATCAATTAAGTATACTGTATCCGCTTCATATAGCGGCTCCAGCGTTTCCTTATCTACGAAGCTGTCAACCTTGTGCGGATTGTAGTAAGCCTCTCTAAAGCCTTCTAGTGGCTCCCCTGCGTATTCACCTTGGAAGACTCCGTTCACATAAGCGTGGACGTTCTTTCTGCCTTCTGCTAGGACTCTCTGTCTGCCTGCCTCACTCACTTGGAAGTGTACGTTTACCAGCTTCAGAGCCTCTGTATGCAGGACCACCAAGCCTTCCTGCTGAACACTGAACAAGTGCTTGTGTAGATTGTAATACACTTTAGATTTTTGAGTACGAACCGAGCGGTTTTTGTAACCCAACATTTTATCAATTCCTTTCCTTTGGTATATCTTAATTATAGCATCACCTTGACGGAAAGTCAACACTATTACAAAACTTTTTTAAAGAATTTACTGAACATGTTGTCAATCTTAGCGAACATGCTTGCATTCTTCTTTTGGTATTTGTCAAGCTTAGCAGAATTTTTCTCTAGAGCCTTAAGGATATCAACAGCGGACGTATTATTTTGTACTCTCATTTCTATCATCTCCTTTTAGTTATGTAACATATAATAGAAACCAATTGCTTTACATCCTATCACTACCAGCGCTAACCCTACCATAGTAGCTATGAATGTTGCTAGAATCTGAGTTTCTGTTAAGCCAAGCTTATTTGCTAACCGAGCCATTTTGTCAACTCCTTCTAACTATATTTAGTATAGCATAGCGGTTGATTAAAAGTCAACCGCTATTATAAAATTTATTCTTCGTCTTCCTCTGCAATTTCCTCTACCAATTCGTCAATATATTCTTTGATAGATTCAATGATTTCGTCTATGAAATCGAATGTATTGTTATGGTCGAAGTCGTCCGCCTCATCTTCCAAGCGGCTTTCAATATCGTCAATGTTTAGCTCATCTAAAATATCTTCGTCCAAGCGGTCCAAGTATGTGTTAATCTCTTCAGCCATATAATTATATACCATGATATCTAGGTTAGTATGAAGCGCTTGGCTGTAGTACTGATAGTATCCAGCTGTAAAGATTTTAATTAAATCAACATTACCGCTTTGTACTGGTGCTAAGCCTTCGCTGATTGCGTCCTCAATGTACTCTGAGATATCATAAGCGCTTTTCCAGATATCATGATTTGAGATAGGCACCGCACCGTCAGCCGCTTCAGTGATTGCGTCACAAATATAAGCGCTTGAACCTGCATTATCTGAAATGAAATCTTCTAGAATGCCTTGCTCATCGTTTAATTCACCTAATAAATTTAGCTCTTTAGTTTCTAACATAATAATCAATCTCCTTTTAATTTAAGTATTTTTTTTATTACTGCCTTGCTATACCTTTATTATAGCAGGTGGTTGATGGAAAGTCAACCACCTTTTAAAACTTTTTTATTCGTAGTGTGGACGTTCTCTAGTTTCACTCTCTTTAGGCTTTTCTTCTATTAAGACACGTAATTCAGCTCCACCTAAAACGCTTGAAATATCACCATGAACGATGTGAGAATGCTCTTCTAGTAAAGCATCAGCCATAACATCAGCCGCTTTATTTTTGACAGGGAAGACTTCTATACATTCATAGTTGTCATACCACCAGCCGCCTTCTTCATGTCCTCCAAATTCTCTAGTGACACGGTAAGCATTAACATATACAATTTGATTATCAGGAACTCCAGTCCATCCAGTGCTATTACAAGGGTCACACTTTACACTATCAGATAAAAAAGCATCTCCATCACATACATTACAAACTACGTTTAACATTAACAACATCTCCTTATTTATTAAGTATTTTCTAACTATCTTAAGTATAGCATGTGGTTGATTTAAAGTCAACCACATTTTAAAACTTTTTACAAAACTTTATATTCTCCAGTTTCTGCATCTTTGTATTCGATAGTAGTACAACCAGCATAAGCCATAGCCCAATCAAGCGGTCTGAATAGCTGTCCTTCCGTACCTTCGTTTACATCGATATCAGAGAAGATATAATAATAGATATTACCGTCATCATCTTTCAAACGGTAGCGGTGTTTTCCGCCTTGGTAGTCACCTTTGACAGTTCCTTTCATGTCCTTATCCCAATCCCAGCGAGGGTTAAAGATATTATCCTTAATGATTTTCCAGCCCCATTTAACTTGTTCCATGTTCAACAGCTCCCTATTAAGTATTTTCTAACTATCTTAAGTATATCAGGTGGTTGATTAAAAGTCAACCACCTTTTAAAACTTTTTAATAAGAATCGATAAAATCTTTTGCTTCTTGCATTGAGCCGGCATAGTGCTCTTCGTAGCGTAGACCCTTACCATAGCTCCACTCTTCTTTAGTGAAGATATGTAGCTGGTCATCTTCTTTACATTCTGCAATGATAAACCCTTTATACTGTTTAACCTTTTTCATTAGTTCATCACCTCTTCAAATGAACCAATTGAAGGACGGTAGCGGAAACCTCTTTTAACTCCAAAGTATGAGCATAGACCGTTTAAAGCGTCTCTATCTGAATTGCTTTCACCGTAATAATTTGTTAGTTGCCATTCACCTTCCACACATTCAAAACGAGCGATAAGCGTATCATAATGCTTGACAACATATACCGGGTATGATTCAATATAGTACTCAACCTCCCATTGATTAATCATAGGCGTTGAGCGGATATATTCATTTCTTTCAAGCGGTGACATGCCCCAAGAACTGCTATCCATTACAGCGCCTTCTCTTACACGTTTAACCGCTGAGCCTTTACGTTCTGCACGTTCGATAAGATTTAATAATGTTTGTGATAATGCCATTTAAAACATCTCCCTTTAATTTAATTTGTTTTATTAACTATCTTAAGTATATCATGCTGTTGATTTAAAGTCAACCACTTTTTAAAACTTTTTTTTTACCACGTTTTACCTTGTGTTTCGATGTGTTCAATGATATTGTAATCACTATCCACTTCGTACGACTTAAAACCTATCCAAGTATTCCGGGGAATCGGTGCAAGCGTTCTTTGTAAGTAGTATGGAACACCACCTTTAGACCAGATACCATAAACCCATTCATTACTTTCAATAAGTTTAGCGGTCCTATTGTCTGCATAGAACACTTCAACCATTATTAACTTTTCCATGTACATCGTCTCCTTATTGGATTATCTTAAGTATATCAGGTGGTTGATTAAAAGTCAACCACCTTTTAAAACTTTTTTATGCAATCGAGAAACTAAATTTTTCTTCTAGTGCCTCGATCACTTCCGCTTGGCTACGTGCTCCAAGGTTGCGGATTCTTGCAAGCTCTGGACGTGTTAACTTTTTCAACTGTCCAATTGTATCAACGCCGGCACGTTTCAAGCAGTTATAAGAGCGGATTGACAAGTCAAGCTCTTCTATAGAAGTTGTGTCCTCTGAAATCCCAGCCACAATATCTATGTACTTTTTCATAAAGAAGTTTTCTAGCTTCAACGCTCGAAGCTGTCTAGTTTCTTCACTTGGAAAGCCTGTGCCTCCGTAGTACTCCATTTCATTATGCATGATGATTGTTACAAGCTCATTAGTTTCATAAGCCTGCCCAGTAGTGATACGTGCCAAGCGGTCATTAACCATGTGGTTAACTTCTGCAATATCATTAATATCTGCAACACGCTCGATAACCGTGAACACCTGCACACTATCAAATTTTGGATTGTAAGTAACGATTGCCGCTAAGAAAGAAGCATCGTATTTAGTACGACCGTACATATTCACTTCATTAGAAGCAGTTTGAACAGCGAAGCGGATACCTTCCTTAAATTTAACCGATGCAACAACCTTAGCATTTTCAACAACATTGAATTTTTTCATTATAACAACATCTCCCTTTAATATGATATTTTCTAACTACCTTAATTCTATCATGCAGTTGATTTAAAGTCAACCACTTTTTAAAACTTTTTTATTTAATTTGTTTAGCGGCTTTCATCTCCTCTCACTTGGTATACTCTTATCTTACATCCTTATTGATATAAAGTCAACAACAAAATGCAATAAATTTAAAAAACCGTGTTTCTTCCTATATAGTATATACACGTATACATGAGGGACCATAGCCCAACAGCAGCCCAGCCCGGCGGCACACTGCCCGGTGTAGGGAGCTACTACTGTTTTAAGCCCTGTGTGGGGAGCTACTAAGCATTTCTAGTGAGCTACTATGTATTTACCTATGTAGTGAGCTACTACCCCTAGAACAAGCTCCTCGTCCGTCTGGTGAGCTACTATATAAAAAGTCCGCTACCCAGTGAGCTACTAACGCTACTGACTAACGGACTGTGATTACTTTATTATACTATATAAGTTATTGCTTAGGTGTAAAGAGAACTGCATTTAATCCGCTGATCTCGACCTGCCCACCTTCTTCAAGATTCACTGTAATGTTATTTACATAGTAGTCTGGAGCGGTCCCTAACATTTCATTAGCATCTAGTAAGCCCCAGCTATCATACGTAGCAAAGTTTCCTCCACGTTCCTGAGTAGTTACTACATAGCGACCAGCTGGAATATCATCACCTACTGAAAACTTACCAGAACCAAGTGTAACAGGCTCTAATACTACTTCGGGTTCCGGCTCGGGTTCCGGCTCGGGAGCTACTACATCTTCTTCAACTTTCTCAGGAGCTACTTCTTCTTTCTTCTCTTCCTTAGCGGCTGGCTCTTCCTTGTCTGGTGAGCTACTACTATCTGTTACTACTGCTTCATCCTTAACGTTACTGCCAGCACCAGTAGCCATAAACCCTGCACCCATGAATGCTAACAAGGTACCTAGTATAAGAGGCAGTATAGCCTTCCGCTTCTCCTTAATTAACTTCTTAATACCTGAGATATAAAGCACCACAGCAGCCAAACCTATTAATACTCCAATTGTAATCATAATAATGTTCCTCCCCAATTTGTGTTTTTATATAACCAGTGAGCTACTATAGTAACTTACCGGGAATTACTAACCTTATCTATAATACAATTATAGCATGCGGTTGACGTAAAGTCAATACCTTTTAATTAATTTTCTAACAATTCTTCGACTAACTGTATAGCTTCCATTTCACCCTCTGAGGGCTCTTCCTGTGCCATGATAGCCGCTTGCCCCATAAAGTAATCTATAACGGTTATCTGGGCATCTGTAGGGCTCATATCGTGAGCTACTAATAGATAATATATTTCATCGAACGCTCTATGCTGTTCTGACATGATGATCACTCCTTATAGTTTTCTGAAACGTTCCTCGATGACTGCATACTCCGCATGTATATACTTACTGAGTGCTTCTTCAATAGCTAACTCACCCGGCTCTATACGGCTCCAGTCATCTTCACCGATCAATACACCATTTACATTGAATACTTGCAGCACATATACCTTCTCAAACTTTGCCATTACTATCTCCTCCTTATATACTAAGTATAGCATGTGGTTGATTTAAAGTCAACCGTTATTTTAACTTAATACCAACTTATTGATCTGGTGAACTTTCTGACCATAAACCATAACATCTAGGTTAGTAATAACATAGCTATTGACAGCGGCTATAACATCCTTGTGCAACTGCTTTTCAGTCTTCCCTACCTGCTTCATTAGGTATGAGTAGTTACTGCCTAGGTACTGTTTGCTGAATTGTAGGGAGCTACTGTATGTGTTACCTATCTTATATACGCCTTCCGCTACTCCTTGAACAAATGTCTCATACGCTTCCATGTGCTTATTATAAATCGCTAAGCGTTTACTCATTAATATCTCCTCCTTATCTATATACCTAGTATACCATGCCATTGACTTTACGTCAACCCATTATTTAAAAATATTGCCTATATAGTATAGAATATTTTAAAGTCTGTGACGTTTCCTATAGTATATAGACAATTAGCGGCTATTATTAGAATATTTAGAATAGTGTGAATTGTTAGAATTGTGTCCCAGCGGCAAACAATTCTGAAAGATGCGACAATTATACTCTAGGTAGACAAGGGGTCGAGATGCATTCCCGGGGCTCACTGTTGTCTACCTAGCTTTAGTGTGTTAAAGTGTTTAGTGTATAGTGTGGTGAGCTACTACTTCCAACTTTGTTTACACATACTATATATAGTTAGTAACTGTTCTTCAGTAAGATTAGACAGCTTATAGTTCCAATCCCATCTATCTTGAGAACCATTAAATGTCCCATGCTCTTTAATAATAGGATGACTCATTATACTAGAGTTAGGGGATGAACCTTTTACTAGTGCTACTAAATCTTCTTTATCTAATTCTATAAGCATTTTCATTTACTTTCCTTCCCTTCTTTTAAGGCATGCTCTCTCATATCTACACTTATGACACAACTTATCATTTACATAGTATATATAACGTGGTATAGGTAGCTTACAGTCTATACACTCTTTACTCATAGGGATTCCTTTACTACTTGACAATTACTTTTTCTCCTTATCATAGCAATGAGTCATCTCTACATAGTTAGTGAATATTGTTTTATATGGAGTAACTTCATTCTTATCTGTGTAGATTCTGATACGGTATCCATTTACATCTTCTGAAGCATTTACTTCTATACGAGTTACTGGACCTTTACGAGTATTTGTGTCTAAGCCAAAGGCTCTTATATTATTTCCTGCTGCATACTCTATATATTCTATAGTGGTCCATGATACATTTAAGTCTTTATTCATTTACTTTTCCTCCTTTTATTCTGCTAAGTCAAAGCCTGATCTATCTAATATCTTAAGATGTTCTCCTAGTGGCATAGGTTCATTAGGTGTACATACATACGCCCATATATCACGATCACTACCTATAGGAGTTTTATTAAAGTATACGGTCTCTTCTATTTCTTTACACTCATACATATCTCTAATGAGACCGTTCTCTACTGGAGTCCACTTGTTCTGTAGTAGTGTAGCTGAATAGTCTGTATATGTCTTAATGTTTAACTCTGCTACATCTAGGTTTAGTTCTGTAATCATTGGACCTATTGAAGTGGACATAAACATATCGAATACATCAAATTCTTTTAATGAGTCATAACGTCTTGGTACCATTTCAGGGTTTGCTTCTGATACATTCATATATAAGAAACCGAACTTCTCATAGGCTACGATCTCTAATGGTATTTCAGATATCTTCATTAGTCTAGGGTGAGGATATTTAATTAGGTAGTTAGTGTTAGTAGCTTCTTCTTTGAATCCTACCTTTTCTAAGTCCTCTCTAATTGATCGAATGTTTTTAGATGTGTCTAAGTACATTGAGAATGAAATAGCTTTCATTTACTTTTCCTCCATTTCTAATGCATACCATTTACCTTGATTTGCCATTGTATGAGATAATCCATTTAAAGGTAGGTTACCCGGAAACATAAGCTCTACCCTTTCTTTTTCTCCGTAACCGTTATCTGCTTCAATTTCACATTTAATCGTTACTCTACGACCTGACCATATACTAACAGCTGTACTGAATGATATTTCTCTCCAATATGTTTTAGTTTCGGTTTTAGGTGTTCCTGCTATATTTGGCTTTGTTGAACTAAGCCTTCCTGTTGTGGTTCCTATACTATTGAAATCTTCCATATCCTCATTCATTTACTTTCCTCCTTATATGTTGCTTTCTTCTTTTCTTCAGCTACTACCTTTTTCATTTTCTTATATAGGTGAGGGTGCATTGCTAAAGTACTTTCAATTTGAGCTAACAATTTCCCTAGCTGTACTATTCCTCCAGTAGCTTCACTGTCTTTTAATAAAGTATCTGCAATATCTTCAATGGTTAAGTCTTTATCTGCCTTTTCTTTCAGCTTTTTAGCTTTTCTGTTACACTCTTTGGATTCCTCCTCAAGCTGACTAATAGTATCTGCTATATATACTCTTATAAAGTATAGGAAACGTTCGAATGTTACATCATTTTTATTAAACATATTACTTTCCCTCCTTTATACGAATTGCCGGTGAATGATACTTATACTTTTCTCCATTACGTGTAACATGTAGTACAAATGGGTAGTTAGGGTTATTGGTAAATACCTGAATAGATGTTACTCCATCTTTTCCTACCTTAAACTCACGGACTCTATCTAACAGTCCATCGATAATTGCTGATACATGATCTAGACTTTGACCATTCAATACTTTTTTACTCATTTACTTTCCCTCCTCTGTGTCTGTAACTTCATATACTCTTGTTTGGGTCATTGTGAGCTTTTGTAGTTTTCCATTTAGGTATGCTGCCGCTTCTTCGATTGTATCTATTGAAGCTCCTGTCTCTAAATGATATAAGTACTTAGGGGCTTTAGTAACTCTTAGGTGTGGGTAGAACTTTTGAGCATAGCGAATGTCATCTGTAAATTCAAAGTTCTCTTGTTCATCATTAAGGTGTTCCCATACATCATATAGGTAACCTCTTGGAGTTTTAATGACTATTGACTCTTCGGTGAATGAATATTCTTTTCTCATTTACTCTTCCTCCTCGAGTAATTCAGATAGTGTAGGCATTGTATCTTCGTGGAACTCATCCATTACATGAAAACGAGCTCCATGTTCTCTCTTTACAGAGAATACGTCTATCAGGTAGTAGTTACCTGATAGATATTTAATGACCTGTAACATTGCTTCTTCTTTGGAATTGGCTGCTTTAGTTATTTCAGCAATCTCTTCTACTACAACTGTACTTCTTTCCATTTACTCTTCTTCCTTATAATCGGGCTTACTGCCTAATGCCTCTTCAAGATGTTCTGTTGTTTCATTGTCTTCATGGAAGATATCATTATTATAGAAAAAATCGTCATCGTCAACTATATAATCTACATCTAACACGTAATAATTACCAGCTAGATAACTCATAATAGCTAATGCTGCTTCTTCTTTGGACCCTGCTTCTCTTGTTAACGTAGCGATTGCATCTGCAAACTGTTCAATTTTGTTCATATTATTTTTCCTCCTTAGTAAGCTCATCAAGTGTTTTGGCATTACGTTTAATGAATGCTACTGTATTAGATACTTTCTGATTAGCTTTGTCATACTCATAAGTCCAATCATTAAAGCTGTCTCGAGTACCAATAAGCTTTAATAGTTCCTGAATATGATCTAAGCGTACATATTTACGTTGGCTAGTCATTTACAGTTCCACCTCTCTATACATTACACGGTTCCAGCCATTACGATAAGCTTCATTCATTATTGATCTCATACATCTCTTTACCTGAATGCTGAGCCTAACATGCTTATCATTTCTTTCACATATGTAGGAAGGGACATCCTCTATAGTAATATGCTTTCCCTTCCATCTTAGGGTAATGTTTTGAGGTCTTCGTTTAGCTGTACCTCCGCACAGACATGAAGTAGTTTCTATATCCTTTAACATACGTTCATTAACACTCATGTTATTTTTCCTCCTTTATTTCTATAAACCAATTACCTGACTGCACATGCTCTTTGTGGAACCATACTGGTCTGTCTGTACGATATAGTTTACGTTCTGACCCATCCTTACTCTCCCATTTCATATGTCTATTATGATGGACCCAAGAGTTAAATGCTACTTCGAAGGGAACGCCTGCCCAATCAATCTCATCGATCAGTTTAGTTAAAGGAAGCGGATTACCACTAAAATCGTATCTTATACTCATTTACTTTCCTCCTCGTTTGGTATATCTTAAGTATAGAGGAAGGTTGACAAAAAGTCAACCCTGTTTTTAATTATTTTTGAACTGCTTTAATTTTTATTTCGAATGTAACTTCTGCATCGATATCTGGGTCTACTACAGCACCTACACGCTTTAATTCATCCAAGAAGTCTTTAACTGATACAGCCTCACCTTTAGTAGCAGCATCGATAAAGCATGATCGCTTAATAACACCTTTCTTCGACTCTTCTGAATACTGTGGAGCTCCTATAGATGGCTCAGCACTCTTAAACCATTTCTTTCTAGTCTCTTCAGATAAATTAATAAAATTAATCCCTTCTACTTCAGCCGTAGCACTAGAAACAGGCTGTATCGAGCCGCCAAGATTGTTAGCCAGTTGCTCTTCTACCTTATGAGATATAGATTTACCTAATGTTTCGGATGGAGTTTTAGTTAGCTCGGGCTGGTGTGCTACTATATTTGTAGATTTATTTACTTTATTGTTATTGTTTGCTTTCAATCTATTTAATCTAACCTGCTCAGCTTTTAATTCTTTACGAAGAGACTCAGAACGGGAATCTTTACCTAGCGTTACTACTCTAGCGTAGCTAACACCTGTTTTTGCACTTACATCTTTATAATTATCTCGAGTATCTTTAAGTAAGTCTACTGCTTTTTGCTCCGCTATAGTTTTAACCTCTACATTTCTATATACACTTTTAATTTTATTATCTTTTGCCATTTCCTTTTCCTCCCTTTTAATACTTCTATTAGGTACGTGATGAGCTGTTACTACATCACCTTTATACTTCTTATCAATAATCTTTCTAACGCTTTTCAAGGCTCTATTACGGAGCCTAGACATATATGATTGACTGAATCCTAGTTCTTTACCTACTTCTGTCTGGGTAAGCTCTCCAGAGTAGTATAGTTTAAGTACCTCTTGCTGCTGTTCAGGTAATTGAGCTATTGCCTCCTTTACATCTTCCATGTTATCATGTTCTACGAAAGAAGTGGAGAAGTCTTCTATAGTTTCATCAGATATCACATCCATTAAGGTAAGCTCTCCTCCGTCCATATCAGAGGAGAGAACAGTATCCAGAGACGTAACTACCCGGTCTTTATTTGTTTTCCTTGCATACATAAGTATCTCGTTAGTAATACAAGTGCTGGCGTATGTAGCAAACTTTACTTTCTTATCTAAGTTGAAGCTGTTAGCGGCTTTGATTAATCCTATCGTACCTATACTAGTAAGTTCGTCAACTGTACCTATATTGAAGAACTTATTAGCGATATGAATAACTAGCCGTATGTTTCCTTCTATAAGTTTACCTCTTACCTCATCATCCTCCGGGTCCGCTTGTAGTAGTTTAAGTAGTTGATAGTTCTCTGTAGTTGAAAGCGGAGGTGGCAGGTTAGTTTGTGCGTATGGCATTCCTTCCCCTCCTTATATTAACTAATCATTTCTTCGAGCATAAAACTTATTGATTGCATCATTCTGGATTTTATTTGCTCGTCTTAGATTCTCTAGATCAGCTCTAGCATCCGTTAACAAGTCATCCAGCATGTTTATCTCTTTATAAGTCATCATACGGTTACCAGAATTAAATAAGTTAAGCATTTCAACTAATTGATTAATGTTTTCATAAGCCATTTATTTTTCCTCCTTAGTAGTAACATGCTGAAATGTGCGGCAGTTTTGGTAATCTCCATGACACTTCTCTTCAAGAATTTTGTCTCTCTTTTCCTTAGACCATTCACCTATACGCCCCATAGTTTCTCCATGAGCGAAGTTAGCTGTACATTTAAAGCCGTACCAATCAGTCCCTTGTACTTTACGTTTGAAGAATGGACATTTATCTTTACATGTAGTCATCTACTCTTCCTCCTTTAAGCCGGTCATATTTTGGATAGTGGATATAGAAAATTTCCAGTTGTAGATTCTGTTGTTGTTATCCCCAAATACCTGCATAACTACTTCTGCATCATTATTATAGAAAGTAAGTACTCCATCTTCGTGGTACACTCCCCAATCAGACGTATCGAATGGAGTGTACGCTGTAATATCAGATACAATCTCACAACCATTTTCAAATGTACAGAAACGATCAACGAACACGTCTAGTATATTATTTAAAGCGTATACCGCCTCATTTATCGTATTGTAATGTTTAGCCATTTACTTTTCCTCCTCTGTTACGTTAAATTCATATCCGTTACGTATCATAGACTCCATATCGGATATATCATAACGCTCATTCCAGTGGTCCGAGTCTGTATGTGGAGTAAAATCTATATAGATGTTATCGTCTCCATATCCATCTCCAGCAGCTGATCGCTCAGTTAATTGCTCTAACGCCTTCCAGTCTTCATTTTCGATTGCCTCTGTAACTTTCTTGAGAACATTAAGTGTATGCTGCTTAGCTGTAATCTTAAATAACTGTTCGTCTGTAGGTAAGATAGCGTCCCAACCTTTAAATACAAGGATAATCTTAAAGTGGTTGTCTTCCTGCTTCTCGAACTCAAATAGTGTATCACCTTTAACGCTTTTAACCCACCCTTTAGTCATTACAATATTGTGAGTAAATATCCAGCCACTTAAGTCTACTATACCTGCTAACTCTTCTTTTAGCTCACGCATCATAGGTTTAACATTTTTAAGCGTAGACATCTTTTTTCTATACTGATCTGAAATTCTTATTACCGTCTTTATCGCTTGATCATAATTCATATTAACTTACCTCCTGTTTATTATAATTTTTAGCTGCATCCCAGAATGTTTTAATGATCTGTTTCTTTGTTCTTCCCGGAGCATCGAATGTGTAACGGATATTTGTTTTAAGATTATCGTAGTGACCGTGAAACCCATTCTTTGTTCGGGTCATGTAAACCATATATACTCCCATTATATTGTATGGTTCCAATGCTCTCCCCTCCTTGTCTATAAATCTAGTATAGCAAATAGTTGACTTTACGTCAACCCTTAATTGATATATTTTTCGTACTCTTCCAATTCCTTCTTAAGTTTATTTAATTCCTCTACTGAATCAAACAAGCAAGTATCATAAATATGCTTAGTAGCTAACTTAGTGTATTTATTTAACAACTCCTTGAATGCTTCTTCAATTGGCGGTAGTTTATCTTCAGGGAATAACTTATCAAACATAAACGTATTCGTCTCTATTTTATAGATAACATTCATATGATTAGAATAGATAGCCATTAAATCCCCATGCCCACTTATTGCTATAACTGTTGAGCCATATCTATCTAACTTAGATACTGTCCAATCCTCGATAGCTACTTTATCTTGAAGTAGATCATGTACATCTTTCATAACGTAGACTAATGTATCAACGTCTTCATGCTTACCTATATATTTATTGCATATTGCGTCCAATTTCTTTTTAGCTTCTTTGTTATTCATTATTTTCTTCCTCCTCGTTTCCCTACTCTATCTCCTTTAGGTAGGTCAAATGTTTCTTCCATTTTATCCAGTATTGCATTTGCTGCATCGTCTGACCCATCTCGATAGCCTATAAGATATGTAACTCGGAGAGCTATTGCAAGTATCCCTCCGACCGCTGTTACTAATAGAATCGTATGTCCATCCATTTACTTCTCCTCCTTTTGAATAATAAGCTGTTCTAGCTCCTGTATACGTGATCTAATGTATGCTCGAGTGTTTCTACAGATCGTTTGCGTATACCAATGCTTGTAAAAGCTTAGCTCCTTATCTAGTTGTTTTTTGCTAAGCCCTTCAAAGCGGTTATCATTTGGTGCCAATTTCAACATCTCCTATTTTATATTGTCTGCTGCCACTGTAGGATTTTACGTTTTAACCGAGTGTACTTATCCCAATGATTAGGATTATAAGGGTTAGCATATTTATTGATCTTACTTTCATAAGAACCGATTTGCATATACATTGCTAACCCTTCCTGAAGCTTTGCATCTAGTTGTGTATTCTGAGCTGTAAAGTTCATTTAATGTACCTCCTTAGTTATTCTGTAACCTACTTCCTATGTACAGAATAACATTTTGTTGCTTTAAAGTCAATACAGTTTTAAAAAAAAATATTATTTATATTTATCTCCGTATTTCTCTTTGCGGAGCTTTTTATTCTCTTCTTCTAACTGTCTGATACGTTCTTGCTCAGCTTCATACTGCTGAGTCTCTTCTTCCTCCATTTCTCTACCTTTATCTACCCATCCATAAATACCAGCTATTGCACAAAGTATACCGAATACTAAGCCGATAGGACCGAATAATATAGCCAGTATTAACACTCCACTAACTGTAGCGATAATGAAAATAGCTCTTACTGCTTCGTAACGCATTGGTTTCACCTCCCTTCAAGGCTATAACATTTATTTTTCAATAGTTACATATTTTAATGAGCTACCATTTGCAATAAGCTTACCGTCCATATAGAACTGAACATCTCCAACAGGTCTAACTATCTGCTTACGTCTTGCGGCTGCCTCCTTTAGATCGAATAATCGTTTACTAGATACTTCTTTACCTTTCCATTTAGCCACTGTGCTTCCTCCTACCAAAAGTTTTTTAACATAACAGGTTCATCATGAAAACTGAGATCGATAACTACATCATCTACTTTGCGCCGACCCCACTCCTCATCATCGTAACAAACTTCTTTAGTCTTATCTTCAATCTCCTGTAACTTTTTAATTAAATCCTCTACTGTCACTGCCTTTTCCTCCTTATAGTGAGAGTGTATTAGATTACCGGCTTGCCTTATTCTTAGTTTTTGCTTTTAAAATACCTATAACCATTTGAGCATAATGTTTGTAATCTTCATCACCCAACTCTTTATGCATTGACATATAGTCATTGTATACATCTAGCAGCTCATCGGTGCTTAAATTCATTAGATCAGATAATGGAGCTGGAACTTCTGGCTCCGCTTTAATCTCCTTCATACGTTCTTGACGTGCAGCTTCCGCTTGTTCTTCAATTAACTGCTCAATTTTGCTTTTACCTTGTTCTCGGTTCATAGTTTCCATCCTCCTCTTATTTTGTTAGGTTAAGTTTACCATAGAGGTTGACATTAAGTCAACCCCTTTTTAAAAATTTTAGTAAATTGTACCACCGAATATTTTAGCATGATCGTTATGTCCCTGAATATGCTTTGTAACAAACTTAAATAGTTCCCCTGTAGTTCCTGTAAACTGTGTATCGTAGCTCCCACCGTCCACAGTTTCCTTAAAGATATAAGTATCTACATAACCTGCAATATGAGCCTTATAGGTCACTGTTAAGCGACCCGGAATATTTACAATTACGTCCCCATTCTTCATTTGCCTGCTCCTTCCACAATACCTTGTGCTGCTTTGAATACATCTAAAGGCATTGTACGATTCTTTTTAAACTTCCATCCTTCGTTTGTCATTTGCTTTTCAGCGATCGATACATATTCCTTATCACGTAGCGTACAGATGCTTACGTCATGATGTTTCTTTTCAGTTTCCTCGATTGTATCTAGTAATTGTTCTGAATCCCAAGAGAATGCTTTTGCCATTGTAACCTCTCCTTTATTGTGTCTGTATTTTATAGTTTAAATATACCAGCATTTCCTATATACGTCAAGACTTTTTTTATAAACTTTTTGTTCTATTGACAGGTATTTGATACATATGTTAAGCTAAGGATGTTCTCCCTCAACGGAGTTCAAGAGGCTGTGTTCTCTTCCTTATTCAAATTTTGTGCCCTGTTATCCTATTATCTGTAATAGGAAGGTATCGGACTCTCTGCCGATACCTTTTTTTTATTCTTCTATTACAGAAACAGTCTGCACACCTGTCTCCACACCTTGAGCATTTGATGAAGCTTTGCCTTGGCTATACCCAAGTAAATAAATAATGATCGTGAAGAATAGTAGCAGCAGAATGTTAATCATTAGTACGTTGTTATTCTTCTTTCTCTGAGTGTGCTTTTCTTTTCTACTTTCCATTGATTGTTCCTCCCTTAAAGTGCCAACTTAAATACGAATATACTATTTTGCGGAAGAATAACGTGAGTGAATACACGTCTAAACTCCGCCTTGGTCATGTTCTGTGTAGTAGTAAGTCTGCTTACTTCTGAGAACGGGCGTACCTCGTATAATAATGTAGCTTCCGCCTCTTTACGATCTTTTACAGTTCCTGTAAAGTTGTTTAAGTAATCTTCTTTGGTCATGTTGATATGTGTAAGACACTCTACTATAGGAGAAAAACGGCAGTAGAGTCCATTAGGTTGTAGTGCAATAAAAGCTGATTGCATTATATTTCCCCTCCCGTTGAATATATAGACATTGCCTGCCTTAAATTATGCTCCGCCTTCTCTTCATACTTCTGAAGAATCCAATCTATTTCAAAAGCAGAATATATAATCTCATCAAATGAAAGTAACTGATTGTAGTCCAGCATACCTAACTTCCATTTCTTATGGTAAAAAGGGAATCCGGGTCTATGTTTTTGCCACCCAGCAGCATGTAACTGCTGGATAGCCTTTTTAGCTTCATTATACTTCATCGGTTAAATCCGCCCTATTTAATGTTAATTTATTTACAGTTAAGAACTGTCCATACAGCTTACGACCCTTGAACCAATCCTCTTCGGCAGGTCTGAACTCTTCAGTATCTTCTCTATACTTAGGGTACCCTATAGCTCCGGCAAGCGCCTCTACCTTGTCGTAGCTATCAAACACCGCTATAGGGTAAGTAACATCTCCCTCGTCAATAAGAGATTCATTATGACATACTACATATAATTCCATTACTTTTCGTCCTCCTTTTTCTTATTGTGCTCTTCAAAGTCCTTTAAGAACTTATCCGCTTTAGCTAATATTTCTTCTCGAGTATTCCACTTAAGGTTATCTGCATTAACAATAATAAAGCTTTCCATACGTCTTAATGTTCCGATAAACTGAAGCTGAGCGCAGCTAGCTTGAAAGCCGGTAACGCCTAGCTCACTAGCAAAGTAATTGAAGAAAGCAACCGTAGCGCTAGATAATGCCTCAGCTCCTGTATTATAATCTGTTGCATGTGCTCTGGCTTTATCCATAAATGTTGCAAGATCGCCCATACTATTAGGGAAGTAGTCCTTTTTCAGTTCACTCATTTTAATTTTCCTCCTCAGACTCTCGAATAAATTTTACTTCGCTTGGACTTACAAGGTACTCACACTCACTCGCTAACGCTTCTACTAGCTCTCCACCTAAACCTCGTAGCTTATAGGTTGCATAGTGTTCCTTATTACTAGAGTAACCCTCAAACAACCAAAACTTTTCATTGTAGTATATTAATGAACCTTTTTCGTATCCCATTATCCGATCTTCTCCTCTCTATATGGTGAATCAAATGGTATGATGTTTCTAATGCTTTCTCCTTCCATTACTAATGAGATGATCATATTAATCTCTTCATTAGTGTTAGGCTTGAGTCTACGTATACCTTCGAGTAGTTCATGGAGCTTGTATTCAGCTTTCTTAGCTAATTCGATATCTCGAGGGTCTTTCCAATAAGCGGCTACTGCTCGAGTTGTAAGAAAAACGTCTGAACGAAGCTTATCTGAAGCTGGCTTACCTGTTTCTTCCCCAATCATGTGACAGATATGGTGTGCTTTGCCTTCTACCCGAGGGTCATATATAGTCATTTTATTTTCCGCCCCTTCTTTTCCGAAGTTCTCTTTGCCATTCATGCCATATTTTATTATTCTCTTTATACTCTTCTTCAGAGCCATCGATTTCTACTAAACGTTGGCGGACCTTTTGGCGTACATGCTCTTCTAATTCTTCACTTACACAATGCATAGTGAATCGAATAGCTTGCATGCTTTTAATGCACATGTCCCATTGGTGCTCATCCTTTTTGGCTATAGCCTCCGAAGCTGCTAGCGACCACATTACTTGCTGATCTACAATAAGTTTAATTTGCCTATCAGTTAATTCGAAGTTCATCATCTCTCCGCCTCCTCTGGAAGACCTATGCTTTTTCTCCATTCTTTATGGGTAAGCTTCTGTCTCCACTGGTCCCACTTCTTATTCATTTCTTTAAAGTTTTCCTCAGAGCCATACTCTTTTACTAAGCTAGTATGAACTTTACTTTTAACAGTTACGTATAGGTCTCGGTCAATTATATTAATAGCGTGTTGCAATTCACTTAACTTACCGTAGCTTAGCTTCCACTTTTGCTCGTCTTCTTGCTTCATAGACTGTGTTGCCATTCGATGCAGCCGTACCCAACGACCTGCTAATTTATGAACTTGCTCCATTGTAACGTTAATATCATTCTTCATCTTCTTTTCCTCCCATTTGATAATAGTGTAGGCTAGGTCATCCTCCCAAATGTCAAAGCCTGTATCTTATGTAAGTTCTTGCTGTAACTTTCTATAAACCTATCATACACCGGGATTGTCCGAAAGTCAACAACTTTTTGCAAAAAAAAATACAGGGTTTATTAGACCCTGTATCTCTTACATATAAACGTTTTTAATTAACTCTTCTTCAACGTATAAACCTTCATCCCGTGACAGTCTATAAGCAAACTTATCCGGGTCTATATTATGCTGATACACTTCCTCTACAATCGCTGTATCTGTACGCCCGTCTTCACTTATATAACTAACCACATCGTTAATCATATACTTATGCTCTTTACCGAATACATCTTCTGAGAATCTGTAGCATGTAAATAAGGAAAGATCATTCAGACCTAGATTAAATGTAACCCAGTATCGAGGGTCCGAATCATTTACACTGATATCATATGAAATCTGAGAGACAGTAAACTTCTTTTGCTCCAGCCGGGCTAATACATCTGCGCCCTCATTCTTTTCAAACTTCTTAATGAATAAAATTTCTCCATTCAATAGCGCCTGTATCTTATCATTTAATGTCTTATAAGATACAAACGGAATGAGTGTATACTGTGTAGAGTCTACAATAGCCATTTTTGTGTCTCTCCTTTACATGTCAATTCCGCTTTGTTTTAATGCGGACGTAATTCGTTTATCTTCTTCAGTTAAATCAAGATTTTCATAGAAGCTTTGCTCTGCTTCATCCATAAATTCAAATAGCTCGTCATGCTTGTCTTCAGGTACGAACTTCATAATAACTTCCATTAATGCAGACTCTCTAGCCTGTTGACGAAGCTTAATCTCTCTAAGACCAGCAACTGATAAACCGTTTAATTGGTTACCTGTAATCTTAGCTTTAAGCTCGATCGCTTTCATTCCGAGCGGTGTATCAACTACAGGGAACTCTTTCAGACCTCGAGCACTCTTAGCGATAATCTCATCTAGAAATTCTAAGTCATTATAGATATTGCCGATCTTATCTAAGCTATGTACCTGTGCAACGTGCTCACTGTCTTCTGTATCTGCACTCTTTTTCTTTTTAAATGCGTCTACTTCTTTATGTGTAATGTATGTTACATTGTCTTTAGCACGTTTGTCAAGTAGCTGTAACAATGGCTTACCTGTCTCAATAGCTTCTTCACGTTTCTTTTTATAATTAGTAAGGGAAGCTTTAGAGATACTTAAGCCATTCTCTTTACAGAACTCAATAATATAGTCGTACGTTTGTCCCTCATCTAACATGTTATCTACTTTGGTAGCTAGCTTACGGTTATTGTATAGTTGTACGAGTACTGAGCTGGAACTGATATTCTTCTTTTTCATATCTTTTTTATCTGCCATTTTATATTCAATCCTTTCAAACTGGTTTATTTCTTGAACGGCTGTAAGCCGCTTATTTTGGGGCTTTTCTCTAATATAGTAAATCGTTCATCATATTTTGAATATTTCTTAAATTTAGCCGAAAACTCCACTAAACTGTTAGTGTTTGTTCGACAAGATACTACTGGAAATCTTAAACAAAAAAGGGTCGTTTAAGAAATATACCCTACAGGCTATTTACTCTATACTTCTAGTATACACTAGTTTGTTACTTTTTTACTTTCTTGAACCCTCTGAAAATAGGACAAAAAGACAAAAAGACAAAAAAAAGACATCCCGGAGGATGTCCTATTAAATGTGAAGCGTAACAGAGAATGCTACATCAGTCGGGTTAGTAATTAAAGTCATTGTTGTATCGTATACTCTAACTACTAGTGGAGCAGTACTGATTTTAAATGCTTGGTTAATAACTCCAGAAGCTGAACGTCTTCCTGAAACGTGAGCTGCTTGGATGTGTTCAAGAGCTCCATCTACAGGGAATGTTAGCTCTCCTGTTGACGTATTGAATGTAGGGTTAGCAGAAGCGAATAGAGAGCCGAAAGGAATCTGTGCTCCGCCTGCATTTACTACGAACTTAGAGCCATCGTAGATTACATCAAATACGTACTGATCTCCAATCTGATACATTGCTTTTGATGCAGTGTTCAGTCTAGGAGTTAAACGAGCTGTTGTCTCCGTAAACGTTCCGCCGCTGTGAACACCGTTTCTAAAGAATGTGTTCTCATAACGTATGTTAATGTTTGTAGAGTCAAAGTCCAGCTCAACAGGCAATGTAGAAGTAGAGTAAGTTGTGTAATCGCCTATATCACTTGATGAAAGTATTTTACCCTCTTCAACATGGGCATATAGACCAACGATTTTAACATTACGGTTGTTTGTACCTTTAATGTATGTTCTACCATAATGTCTTACGCCTATATCTTTAATAGTAATGTTTTTGTTATTATCTAAGAAGATACCTGTACCCTCGATACGTTCCATGTACGTATCTTCAAGCGTAACAACGTTACAGTACTCCATGCTTACCATTTTAAAGTTAGGGGCAAGGTGCATAGCTTTACCAGCACATAATACGCCTTTGATGTTAAATGCTTCACCTTTCTTAACTCGGATACCATATTGACAAGACATAGCCATATCGTAACCGTAAATACCCTCGAAAATAGAAGAATCAGAACGGTAAGCTTGAATCCATCCTGTACCCATGCTGTCAAAGCCTAATCTACGGTACGTAGACTGATCGCAATAGTTGTCCACTGAATTTACCGTTTCAGGGTCATATACTCCCCAATCCATAGCCCAAAAATGGCAATCTTCTATGTTGATTGCAGAGTTATGTTTTTCGATACCTTTTACTGCATTAACTGTCTTCATTACTTTTGTATATTTAGAGTCGTAAGTACCTCCACCATAGAAGTCTAAGTTTTTCACATATAGGTTTCTGTATACTCCTGTACCTGTAAGAACAGCAGATGTTGTCTCATTGTAGTTAACACCAAATGCAACTCCGTTTTGCTTCTTAATGATACGAGCAGAAGTCTTAACCGTGTTGTATAGGGTAGCTGTAACAGGTGTTACACCTTTAATTGTTAACGGAGAGTTAACAAACGCAGGGTTTAGGTTAGAAGGGTGTGTATAAACATCTGCATAAAGTGTATAATTATTATCTGGAAGTAATAAACACCCTCCGCCACGCTCCATAATGTACTTAAAAGCAGCTTGGAAAACCGGGGACCAATCATACCCACCTGAAACAGCTACTTTAAGTGACTCCCATTTAGAGATGTTAAATGCTCTTTTATTAAATTCATTCCTAACTTTTTCGACTAAATCAGCGCCCTCCGCTTCAAAGTTTGAAACGGTCCCAAGATCGCCTTTAATCTTGTCTAACATACTTGTCAGCTGTGCCTCTAATTCCTCAATCTTTTCATGAGGGTCTGAAAGGCTGCCGTATATGTTGTCACGAATATTTGTCATATTATTTGCCTCCAATCATTTATGTATTCTTGCTATAATATAGCGGATTGGTAACTTTATAGAGGCAAAAAGAAAAGCCGGAGATTAAAAATAATCTCTCAGCTGTGCAGCAGTTACAAATTCGTACTTAGCAATCTTAATATGAGGTGCAGCCTTTAACGAAAGGTCCTCATTATACGAATGAGATATGTACCCAATTTTCTCCTGAATATTAGCTCGGGGATTAATAATAATCTCCGGGTACTTAGTAGCTCCTACAATTGTGAGAATAAGGTAGTCCACTTCTAAGTCTTTATACTGTTGTGCAAGTGCTTGTAAGCCTGTTAATGAGAAATCATTCATTGTCTTCTTCCTCCGCTTCTTCTAGCTCTGTTTCGGTGGCATAACAATCAGGACAAAACGATTCACTACAACAAGGGCAGCCTACTAGGTACGTGTTACAGTTCGGGCATTTTTCCATTTGATTATCCTCCTCAGATTCCTTTAATTTTTTGATTGCCTGTCTAAGCTGCTCAGCATACTCAGGGTCCCCACCTTCTGCGTATCGTAGCTGTTCTTCTAGTTCGAGTATGACGAGTTCCATAGCTTACTTATCCTCCTCTTTAAAGAAGGTACCGAATACTGGAGTGTTATCTCCCACATAAGACCCCACTACATTGTAGTAGAAATGATCATATGCGTCTTCTTCGGTCATGCCTTCCTCCATTAGAATTGCAATACATAAGCCTGTATCATACAACGCAACTGGAACGCTACACGCTTTCTCTATGTACCCTACAATTGCATCGTCAAAACCGTCTGCAAATAGCATTTCCTCGTTTGCTTCAGCAGCTAACAATCGTAAATCTTCAGCCATTGTCTCCCCTCCCTTTGGCTACAATGTTTCTTCTATAACTAACTCTAAGATGTCATTCATATCTGTAAGGTCAAGTGCATCCATGATCTTACCTAAATGAGACTTATTCATAACGGTACGAGAGTTCTGAGCTATCTCTGAGATAGTTGCCCTACGTAAACCAGTTAATTCAGCAAGCTCACTTTGAGTCATGTTTGCTTCTTCTAACGCTTCTTTTAATTTAATACGGAAAGTGTATATTCTTTCTGCCATTTGCTAGGTCTCCTTTATTCCCTACCTAGCTGTCTTTGCGTACGAACTTCATTTGCCTGTTCTCTGATAAGCTTGTCACACATTTTCTCTGGCATGATCTGTAATGAGATACAGTTTAGTATTCTCCCAAATACATCTAAACGGTAAGGTAAATTGATACCATATCGTCTGAACCATTCCTCATTAGCTTCTATGTCATGCAGTACTGAAAAATTATGTAAAAGCTCTTCATCGGTTAACTTACTATAATCCATTATACTTGTACTCCTCCTTTCTTAATCGTCTCTCCTCCCAAAGATCAGATTAGTAAAGTAGTAGCTGTCAGATTGTTACAAGCCCTCCCAAGCCTCTAACTTCTCTGTAACTCATAGCCT